>Ga0206125_10000149_pt1 | contig 94966 bp, 91 predicted proteins | sample Helgoland_Spring_4_FD_148598 | JGI IMG/M metagenome (GOLD analysis project Ga0206125, IMG submission 148598) | Pelagic subsurface seawater microbial communities from Kabeltonne, Helgoland, North Sea - Helgoland_Spring_Bloom_20160331_1 | ecosystem: Environmental > Aquatic > Marine > Epipelagic ...
TTTTAATAACAATCAAGCTACTATAAGCGGAGCACCGTCTGGTAATGCATCAGGAACTTATGATTACACAATTGTTGTGACGGCTCCTAATATAGCTACTTCCGTGAGTGGTCAAATTAGTGTTGGAGAAATCTGTACTTCAGCTTCAATTGAATTAGTTTATGAACCAAATAATACACTTGGACAAGGCTCAAATAATCAAATTATTACCTTAGGAAATTCTATATCTTCAATTAATTACCAATTAACCACAAATTGTCCTCCAGATGCAAATGGCAGTTCATTAAACTCATCTGCTGAAGGACTTCCAGAAGGAGTTAATTACAGTTTCTCTGGACAAAATAATACTATACTTATTAGTGGTACTCCAACAACTCTAGGAACATATACTTATAGTTTAACCTATTATAACAATCAAACCATTCAAAGCTCAACAGTTTCTGCTTCAGTAACTGGTCAAATTACTGTATTAGCAGACACTACAACAAGTACCTCAACAACAGCTTGCTCAATTTCAGGTGTTTTACAAAATGGCAGTGGCCAATCATCACAAAATGTCAATTCTGGACAAGCAATACAAGCGATTGGATACGACATAACTTCTAATTGCCAAGTATTGAGCGCTCAGGCATATAATCTTCCACCAGGAATTACTATGAGCACCAACTTTCAAGAAGCAGCCAATAGTAATACTTTAAATATTTCAGGAACACCAACTTCAAGTGCTTCAGGGACCTACAATTATGATATAGTTGTATCAGAGGCATCAACTACTAACTCAATTACCCTTTCTGGAACAATTACAGTTGCTAGCTCAGTAACTTCTAACTCAGGAAACATCTATTTTGAAAATGGAACTTGTAAATGTCCAAATGCAACAGTTGGAGAGACCGCTGATATTAATGGAGTTACTTATACTGTAGTTGATAACTCATCAATTTCAGTGCAAATAGCTAATGGTAATGTGAATTTGTGTACTACTCTAGTTACCAGTATGGCTGATCTTTTTCAAGATAATACCTCATTTAATTTGGATATAGGCTTTTGGGATGTTTCTAGAGTAACTAATATGTCATATATGTTTTTCAATGCATCTTCTTTTAATCAAAACATTAGTAATTGGAACATTTCAAATGCTGGTTACATTGATAATTTATTTAATGGGGCAACTGCATTTAATCAAGATATTGGAGGGTGGAATACATCTAATGTAATTGGAATGTCAGGGGTTTTTGATTCTGCTGAGAATTTTAACCAAGATATCAGTAATTGGAATACTTCCTCTGTCAACAATATGGAAAGTTTATTTTTTGGTGCATTTTTATTTAATCAAGATATCAGCGGCTGGGATGTTACTGGTGTTACAGATATGTCTAATATGTTCAGAGCAGCTCGAGCATTTAATCAAAACATAGGAAACTGGGATACTTCAAATGTTACTGATATGACAGAAATGTTTAGAAATGCTGATGAATTTAATCAGAATATTAACGCTTGGAATGTATCTGCTGTAACTAATATGAGTGGAATGTTTAGAGGTACTACCGTATTTAATCAAGACATAAGCAATTGGGATACGTCATCTGTTACTGATATGAGCAATATGTTTAATACAGCAACATCATTTAAACAAGACATAGGAGGCTGGGATACATCTAATGTAACTAATATGGGTAGTATGTTTGTCTCAACAAATTCAACTCCAAATATTGGTGGTTGGGACGTGTCAAGTGTAACAGAAATGGGAGGGATGTTTTACAACGCAAACTTTTTAAATGATGATATAAGTTCCTGGGATACATCTAATGTAACTAATATGGAAAGTATGTTTAGAGACGCTGGAGCATTTAATCAAAATATTGGTAATTGGGATACTTCTGCTGTTACAGATATGGGTCGTATGTTTCGAGGAGCTCCAAATTTTAATCAAGATTTAAAAGGATGGTGTGTGAATAATATTTTATCTGAACCTGAGCTTTTCACAAATGAAACCTCAGCCCTTACAGAAGCCAACAAACCGCTATGGGGTAAAGAGTTTACAGTAGCACTTACGACTGGTTCTGATTTACAAACAGCAACAGTAGCAACAGCTATTGCAGACATAAAATATACAGCAACACCTATTTGTTCAGGTTCAATATCAGCTTCAGCTTCAGGCTTACCCTCTGGAGTAAGTATTGCATTTGCTAATAATGTTGCTACCATATCAGGAAGTACTAACGCAACAGGGACATTTGCTTATGCCTTAACTTTTACGGGAGTTTCAACTTCACAGGCAGTAACAGGGACGATAACGGTCAATGCAGCAGTAACTGCCGACACCACACCTCCTGTGATTTCATTATTAGGTTCTTCTACGATTAACCTAACTGTTGGGGATACTCTTACAGACCCTGGAGTTACTGCTACTGATGACGTGGATGGAGATGTTACACTTTCAATAACAGCTAGCGGAATAGTTGATACATCAACACCAGGTACATATGTAATTACCTATTCTGTAACAGATACTGCAGGAAATACAACTGCGGTTGACAGAACTATTATTGTAAGCGCTGCTGCATCTTCTTATTCCATTTCAGTGACCGCTAGTTCTAATGCTGATTATACTTTATCAGGAACAGATGCTAATGGTGAAGTAAGCGGAAATGATGTTTCAATAACGATAAATGTAGGAGACACGCTGAACTTTAATGTTGATGCCTCCAGCCACCCATTCTACATAAAAACAGCTCAAGGAACAGGAACCGATAATCAAGCAAGTGGAGTAAGTAATAATGGAGCTACAAACGGAACCGTAACTTGGACACCAACAACCGCAGGGACCTATTACTATCAATGTTCAGCACACAATGGGATGTATGGAACAATTACAGTTCGATAAAAACGGTTTACCCTATTCTTTCTTTTATTAATGATCAATTAATGTTCCATAGAATAAGGGTAGTAAAAAAGTCAATTCAAGAGTATTGTTTTTAGCTTCTTTTAGAAGTTTTATCATATTAAATTCTTTCTAGCCCTTAAAATACGGCAACCAATAAATTTAAGAGAATAACCCAAGTGGTTCTATCCAATTTTTTCATACCCACAAAAACCATAATTCTCTTTTGATTTGATAGGACTCAAAATAAAATTCGTATTTTAAACATTAATAATCATAAATCAATTAAAATGAAAATCAAAACTATTTTTAAAATCAATATGGGGCTGCTTTTTTTACAGGTTTTACCCTTACTTATTTCTTTGTTTTCCCCAGAATTTAAAATGATGTTAATGTCAGACGGTTTCGGGGAGTCTGCCTCTCAGGATGCGGTCGTAATGTTTGAACAATTTGCCTTAGTATTGGGATTGATCGTAATTGGAATAATTGCCTTCCTTTATGGAGCATTATCTTTCAACGATCTTGATACTCTAAAAAGAGTATCTTTTTTGTTTTTTGCTTTATCTGGTTTTTTTGCTCTACCCGATCTGATAAATGTGTTTACAGGTCAGCCAACAGCTCCTGCACCAGTAATCTTTATGGGATTGGTGTGTTTAGGGTTATTTTATTACGGATCTAAAAAAGGAACCATTTAAAAAACACAAAAAAATGACCAAAAAAACACTTTTTTGGTCTAAAATGACTAAAAATAGATCAAAATAGGCCTAAAAACGCTAAAATAAGCTTTGTGAATAAGGCTGTTAAAAAGTTAAGAATATAAGTTTGATTAATGACCAGACTGAATAATTTAAGGTCTTTTTCAAATTAATAATAACGACCATAGTTCAGCTGTGGCGGTTATATTTTTTTCTCGATGTTAATATTAGGAGATAAGTAAAAAAAATAGTAATTTTTAGAAAAAATGAAATTTTTAGAAAAATACTATCCTGTTCTTCTTGCGTTTTTTAGTTTTTTATACTCAGTATATTTATGGTTTTCTGGGAACGAGCTTGAAGGGATTTATGTGGGCTTGTGGCCGGTTACAATTTTAGCTTTTGCCTTTGTAATAAGACAAAGAAGGAATGATGATAAAAACTCAGGACTATGAATAAAAATCAAATAATGTTTATCGTTGGCTCAATAATTTTTGTCATTTACGTTTATTTTTATTTTAAAATAATCCTAAGACAACATAGGGGCAAGCGTGAAGATAACCTCAAACCCCATGATTCAAACGATTTCGACGGAATGGGTAATCAAGGAAGAATTCCAGACAAGAAACCGAAAAACAGAGCGATGTAAGCTTGATTGATTCGACATCAGGCTCTTTTGTAAGCATACAAATTCATTTAAAAACCATAGTTGCAAATTGCAACTATGGTTTTTATTTTGTAATTTTAAATAATAAACTATAATTAAAAAAATGAAACACACGCTCTTATTATTATTCGCATTTGTGGTAACGGAATTGACCGCACAAAAAAATTTAAATGGTAAAATTTATGACAAGCATCCAACCATAGAAATCGTAAACAAGTTTACGGAAGCTTATGTTTCGGGGGATGTTGCTACCATCGAAAGCTTGGTTACCGATGATTTTATCATGTACAATACAATGAACAACAACCCCAATTACAAAGGTGGGGATGTATCCAACTTAATAGGGCAAACCAATTTTATTAAAAACAACATGGTTGGGGTAACTCTCAAAGACCGGGTAGCAGCCTATTCAGATGCTCTTGAGTTCAAAAATGGAGCAATTTATGTATACACCTACCAGATGTTTACCGCTTACGATAGAAGCAACGGATTCAAAATTAAAACTCCCAGAAACAGCACTTTTATTTTCGATAAAACCAATAAAAAAATAAGACGCCTATTGTGGGCAGACAACACTGCAGCTTGGGATAAGTGGAGATTATCAAATCAAACCATCAAGAATGGAACCATATACAAAGACCATCCTTTGATTGTAAAGGTAAGAAAGGTTTATTACAATCTTGTAAATGAAAATGTAGAGGAAACCTTTAAAGACTTTAATCCTAATGCCAGAATTTACGACAGTAATTTAACCGACAAAAAATATATTAGTCTGGAGGAGCAAAAAGAAAACGTGGCCAATGTTTTGAAAACTTTTGAGATGATTTCAATAGACGAAGTCGGTTATCCCGACTATTTAGATTATGAAGGTAATGGAGGAGTTGCACTTTCTTGGTGGGAATTTACTTTAAAAAATAGAAAAACAGGAGATATCAAGAAATTAAGTGTTCACAGTCAAATGTGGTTCAACGAAAAAGGGATGATTGGAAGGGAAGACGTCTATTACAACGCAAACCTTTTACAATAAACAGCTAAAAAATGCCTCCGCATATAGGAGGCATTTTTGATTGTTAAAACAAAAATTAAAAAAATCTATTAAATGAAAAAATTATTATTTGCAATTGTTTTACTTACAACCATGTATTCTTTTGGTCAATCAACAACCATGTTGGCAATGCTTTTAGAGGACGGAAAAGAAGAAAGTTATCTTAAGATGGAAGAGAATTGGAAAAAAGTCAATGAAGCTTTTGTAGCCAATGGGTCCATTACCCAATGGTCGGTTTGGAAAAGAACTCCGAGAGAAGGAGATGAAAATTGGGCTCAATATTATGTTTTGATCCGAAGAAATGCAAAACAAGATCAATTGCAAAATGATAACTGGAAAGAAGTAGCCTACAACGCCTTCAAAGGGAAAAGTAAAAAAACAGTTGACAAAATGTTATCCTCAGAAGGAATCATAAAAGAAATAAGAAGCAGAACCTATAAATTAGTCGCATCTACAGGATGGAGAGGTCTGGAATGGGAAATTGGCGATAAAGCTTATTTCCATTACATGACTCAAAAAAACGATGATTTTGTTGCTTATGAGAATGCGGTTTGGAAACCCATTGCTCAACAAAGAATCTTAGATGGATATCTAAAATACTGGGGAATTAGTGAACTTGTCGATTCTAATGACGTAACAAAAGCTCTTGAATCAAAAGCAACTCATGTAGCTTTTAACTTTCCTGCCAAGAAAAAAAATGAAACTCAATGGAAAGAACCTGAAGGATTTTTGAATCAAAAAGCATGGGAAGGACTTTTAGAGTCTAGAGAGATGTTGGATGCTGAAGAGCTTACCCTAGTCTATTCCACGTTCTAAGATTTTAGTGTTAAAAATTATTCCAAAAGCCTTTAAAATCATAGGAGTTACTTTTTTAGGGATTATATCCTTACTTTTTTAAACGCATATATTTTTTCGGTCAAGTCAAGTAAAAAAAGCTCAAAATTAGTTGCAGAATTGGGGAAAGACGCCCTCTATAATACGGCCATGGATTGAGCTACAAATGAGAGCAAACTTTTATTTTAACGAAAAGTAAGGAGTTTATTTCTTTTTAAGTTTTACGGTGAAGTGTCGCATAATCGGAGCCTCCCAATCAATCTCATAACCCCTTTTAGCCTCTTTACGGGTATCGTAAATGTTTTTGAGTGCGACGGCAACATATTCCATTTGCGAAAGGGTATAAGTTCTTCGAGGGATGGCTAAACGAACCATTTCTAATTTTGGAAATCGATTTTCTCGAGTTTTGGGATCCCGATCAGCCAACAGGGGTCCAATTTCAACTCCCCTAATTCCGGCAACAATGTAGAGTTCAATAGCCAAGGACTGTGCCCTGTATTCTTCTTTTGGAATATCGGGTACAAACTTGGCAGCATCAATATAAATTGCGTGTCCCCCAAAAGGTTTAAGCACGGGTACTTTAAACTCATCAAGGCGACGACCCAAGTAATTTATTTGTTGAATTCTACTTTCGAGATATTCAAAGGTAGTACCCTCGATAAGACCCTGAGCCAAAGCCCCCATATCCCTGCCCGACATTCCGCCATAGGTTACAAAACCCTCGTACATGATCGCAAAAGTTGAACAGTTTTTGTACAGTTCAGAATCGTTCATAGCAATGAACCCTCCCATATTTACAATACCATCTTTTTTTGCACTCATGGTCATCCCATCTGCTAAAGAAAACATCTCTTTTACAATTTGTTTGATTTTGTGGTCTGCAAATTCTTTTTCTCGAATTTTGATGAAGTAGGCATTTTCGGCAAAGCGGGCTCCATCAATAAAAAAACCCACTCCATACTGGTCACAGAGCTTACGAATAGCGCGCATGTTTTCTATAGATACTGGTTGTCCTCCAGCAGAATTGCAGGTAACGGTTAAAAGTACAAATGGGATTTTTCCCGGATGCTTTTGTAATGTTTTATCAAGTTTTTGTAGATCAATATTCCCCTTAAAAGGATAATTATCCTTGATATCAAAAGCCTCTTTTACAGTACAATCAACAGCAGTTGCATTCCTGTATTCGATATGACCTTTTGTAGTATCAAAATGGCTGTTTCCTGGAATTAAATCTTCCTTGTTTACCAATGCAGAGAACAAAACATTTTCTGCGGCTCTGCCCTGATGTGTTGGAATAAAATGTTTAAATCCCGTTAAGGATTTTACCGTTTTTTCGAGTTTAAAAAAAGAACTCGATCCAGCATAACTTTCGTCACCAAGCATTATTTCTGCCCATTGCTTATCGGACATTGCTCCTGTTCCAGAGTCGGTAATCAAATCGATTATTACTTGATTACTGTTTAGTTTAAACAAATTGAAAGAGGCTTCTTCAATCCATTTTTTCCGCATTTCGGGAGTTGATTGTTCAATGGACTCTACCATCTTGATTTTATAGGGTTGTATATAAGGCAACTTCATAGCCAATAGGTTTAGTTGAAAAATAATAATTAATAAAAAACAAATTCTTTGATCGAAAGAGGACAAAAGGAGTTTTAGAAGAGGTAAGAGTCTCTACTTTTGATGTTTTGATAATGACGAAAAGAAATCGACTTTGTTTTCATACTTCAAAGCTAGATAAATTTTTACAGATGCTCTGGTTTTGGAACAAAAACTAGGAAAAATAAAGATTAATATTTTGTTTCTCACTTCTTTTTTAGTCAGAAATCCTTTCACTTTTATAATATTAGAAGTAATCAGTTGTTTTGAGTTCTTTTTTTACCCTCTTGGGTCATTGCAAATTTGCTGTTTCGGGTCATTTTTTTGATAAACCCTACTCGTCTAAACCGCATCGCATTCTAATCTTGATCAACAGCAAAAGAGCGCACTGCCTGAAACTCAAATTCCCCTAAAATTTCCCATCCGTAGTCTCGGCTGATTTCAGAGGTATACTTTTTGGAACTTCGTTTTGGATATGCAAACCAAACTGTTCCGGCTCCCTTTAGTTTCTGATTCATTATTGGTGTGATCTCATCGATTTCATTTTTTGTTTGAACAAACAATAAGATAAATTCGAGGTCGTTAGCCTCTTTGACATTCGTTTTGACAGAACAAACTTCCTCATTTCATAATGTTCTTTTGAAAATTCTGAGGGAAAATTTAAAATGTAAATTTCCTTATGGTCTTTAAAGTTTGGTTTTTTAAAAGTAGCTGTCATTTGGTTTTTGGGGTTTTTTTTGGTTTTTCAGAATTAGACAAGAACAAGTAAATATTTTTACACTCTATTAAAACAACCTGTTTTTTATTATTTAGTGGTAATTAAAGGCCAAATACAAATCCTCCTATGTACTGTTTAACTACTATTTATCAGCCACATGTCGTATATCTACTCAAATAAGTGGTCTAAACGCAAGGGCATTAATTATATAAGCTCCCAAAAAAAGTACTTCTATGAAGTCCAGTAGCAGAATGTAATCGGTATGAGAACAGATTTAGGAACTGTTTGAGTTCTAAAGTAGTAAAAAAAAGAAAGCTAAACAACTGTAAAGCAAATATTTAATGGGCTACGATTGATTTTTAAAGAAGCACGTTAAAACCCCTGTTTAGGAATTAAAATAAAATTGTAAAATAAAAGGATCGCTAACCATTTAACTACCTAATTCACAGAATATATGCAAATGTAAAGTTAAAGTAGTTTTTAATCATTTTTAATTCCTATCTTCGCAGTCAATTAAAAAATTTTATTATGAGTAATCACAATGGAACTGTAAAGTTCTTTAACAACGCAAAAGGATTCGGATTCATCACAAATGAAAATGGAGAAGATATTTTTGTACACGTAAACAATACCCAAGACGAAATAACTGAAGGAGACAAAGTTAGCTATGACGTGGAGGAAACTCCAAAAGGTCTTAGTGCTATTAACGTTAGTTTAGAAGACTAATTCGTATAAAGTATAGTGTAAAAAGCCTTGCCTTTTGGCAGGGCTTTTTTTGTGCCTTAATTTTTGTTTTGTTTTCAATGTTACATTCTTGTTTGGTAGGTGTAGAGCTCAAAGTACCTTCCTTTAGCTTCAATCAGTTCCTGATGTTTCCCACGTTCAACAATATCCCCATCTTCTACAACCAAAATTTGATCTGCTTTTTGAATAGTGCTCAGTCGGTGTGCAATCACAAATGTAGTTCGATTTTTCATCAACACCTCCAGGCTTTTTTGAATGTATGCTTCACTTTGGGTATCGAGGTTTGAGGTGGCCTCATCCAAAATCACAATTTTTGGGTTTGCCAACAATGCGCGGGCAATTGAAATCCGTTGTTTCTGTCCCCCAGACAATTTGAGCCCCCGTTCCCCAATTAGGGTATCCAGTCCGTCTGTAAACCGATCTGTAAATTCATTGACATAGGCGCCATTTACAGCTTCCAAAAGGTCATCTTCACTAGCATCTGGACGTGGAAAAAGAATGTTTTCTCGAATGGTACCTTCATACAAAAAGTCGTCTTGAAGTACCACGCCCAATTGACTTCTAAAACTTTTTAAATCCACCTTTGACAAATCAACACCATCAATCAATACCTGCCCAGAGTTTGGGTTCAAAAATGCAGTTGCCAGTCCGGCTATGGTGGATTTCCCAGAACCCGAAGAACCTACTAATGCGGTTACACTTCCCTTGGATGCTTCAAATGAAATATTGTGCAGTACTTCGGTTTTATTATCATAGCTGAAAGAAATGTTGTTAAAAGAAACATTCCCTTCGATTTGATTGAGCCTGATGATTCTTAATTTGGGGTCATTTTCCTGGGGAAGTTTCATGAGTTCTTGGGTTCTGTCTAAACCAGCAAAGGCCTCGGTAAGCTGACTTCCAATATTACTCATTTGAACAATGGGCGCGATCATAAACCCTAGGAAGAGGGTAAAAGAAACAAACTCTCCATAGGTCATCGTATTTTTCATGATAAAATATCCACCCATTCCCATAATACTTGCAGATGCTAGTCCGAGTAAAAAAGTAGAAGAACTCGTCATAAATGCAGTAGCGGTCAAACTCTTTTTTACATTTTGAAATAAATCATCAACCCCTTTTTCAAAAACGCGTTGCTCTTGAGCCTCAGCATTAAAGCCTTTGATGATCCGAATTCCGTTTAGTGTTTCAGTCAAGCGGCCGGTAACCGTGGCATTTATTTTGCCACGAGCTCGAAAGATTGGGCGAATGTACCCAAAAGCTTTCAATGCAATCAGTGCAAAAACAGTTACAGGGACCAAAACAAACAAGGTCATTTGTGCATTGATTTTAATTAAGATTGCCAAAGATATAAAAGCGGTTATGCTTCCTCCGATCAACTGAACCAAGCCAGTTCCAACTAAATTTCTGACTCCTTCAACATCAGTCATTACTCTAGAAACAAGTGCCCCAGATTTGTTGTTATCAAAAAAACTAACGGGTAAGGTCAACAGTTTTTCTTGAACTTTAGCCCGAAGAATTGAAATTAAATGCTGTGCCTCGACACTCAAAAGGCGAGTAAGCGAAAACGAGCTTATGGATTGAAATAAAAGTGCAGTACATACTGCGACTAACAAAATTGTTAAACCCTCTGTATCCTTTGAGGGGATTACTTCATCGATCAAGTTTTTACTCGCATAAGGAAGTATCAGACCCGATAAACTTCTGATAATTATCAGAAACAATCCAATAGAAATAATTTTTTTTCTCGGCCAAATAAATTCTTTGAATGCCCAACTAAAGGAAACATTATTTTTACTCATATCTTTGTTTGAATTATAAAACTAGGCTAAAATTTAGAATTTGAATCTTTTGATTCAAATAGTTTTAAATAGTATGTTTATGAACGATGAATTACTCTTATTTCCGCCATCAGTCTATCTAGCAATTGGCGTTTTTTTTGGTGCAATTGGTGCTTATTTAGCAGAACAAAGAGGGAGAACGCACTACAAAGGATTTTTGATTGGATTTCTTTTTGGTTTTTTGGGTGTTTTAGCCATGATTTTTTTCTTGAAGAACAAAAAAAAATCCAACTTGTAAATTTATTTTTTAAGCAAGACTTTAGTACCCTCATAAAACAAAATTCCTGCGGGTCCCATCATAAAAGTTGCGAGTAAGGGCAGTACAATATAAAGGTGTTTGATTTCTTTCTTTTTGGACTCTCTCATAATCCAGCAGCCTACCCAAAAGTCAAAAGCCAGATAGTGAAGCCAACCTGCTGCAATAAGTTCAGGAGTACTGTTTTCATACAAAGCTATAATTCCTTCCAAGCTCGAAAAATCTACATTTCCCAGCCCCCCATTTACAAAAATGAAGTAAAGGTAAAAAAGACTAAACACAAGCGGGACAAACGGCCGTTCCGAGAGGAGGAGGGTAAACGTCCATTTAGGTGCCAAAAGGAGTAAGCCCCAAGCCACTAAAATACTAGTGTTACAGATTATAAATAAAGTTTCAGTTGTTGTCATGGTTTATTTTTTTATGAGTCCTAATTCGATTAATCTTTGATTTAAAAAAGCCCCAGCTGTTATGTCTTCATATTTCTTAGGATTTTCATCAGAAACACAATTTGGTAAACAGTTCAACGACATTTCTGCCTCTGGATGCATAAAGAAGGGAATGGAGTAGCGAGAATTCCTCCAAGAGGATCTGGGAGGGTTGACAACTTGATGTAAAGTAGATTTTAGCAGATTGTTTGTTAATCGCGACATCATATCTCCCATATTAATAATAAGTTCATCGGGTTCAGCAATAGCATCGATCCACTCTCCTTGATTGGTCATCACCTGTAAGCCTTTACCTTGAGCGCCCATCAACAATGTAATTAAATTAATATCTCCATGAGCAGCTGCACGAACAGCATTTTTGGGTTCTTCAAGGATTGGGGGATAGTGAATCGCCCTAAGAATAGAATTACCCTCAGAGGTACATGAATCAAAATATTGTTCATCTAAATCAAGATGTAGGCCAATTGCTCTCAGTACATATTGTGCAGTTTTTTCTAAAAGTTTGTAGGTTTTTTTTCCCAGTACATTGAATTTTGGAAGTTCTTTTACGGTTATGTTTTCGGGGTATTTTTTTATTTGAGCTTCTTCGTATTGTCCAAAATGCCAAAATTCTTTGAGATCTCCTTCTTTCTTGTCTTTGGCGTGTTCTTTTCCAAAAGAGGTATATCCTCGTTGACCCCCACCACCTTTTATTTCATAGGATTTTTTTTGCACTAAACTCAAGTCAAAAAAGTTTTTGATTTCTGAATACAACTCCTCCATAAGTTTTGGGGAAAGGAAATGACCTTTTAGAGCCACAAAACCGATTTCTTCAAAGGCGTTACCTAATTCAGAGACGAATTGTGTTTTTAGTTTATAATCAGAACTCAGGAAATTGGATAAATCTACTTTTGGAATATGTTGCACAAAGAATGGAATTTATAATTCAAAATAAAGAGTAGGAATAAAACTAAAAAAGCAGATCCATCGACCTGCTTTTGTTTTTATAAAAAAGGAAAGGCTAAGATTTGAAACCTAAAAGGTATCAGTAGCCGATTTTTCCTCAAATAATTATTACACGACATATGACACCTCCTTTCTACATTTAGTTCGACTTTGCTATTGTCATAGCATTAACTACTCATCTCAAAGATAAAAAATTGATCGATTTTCAAAAATTATTTTACAATCTTTTTTAGGGTCAATCCTTGAACTAAAATAGTGAACAATACTACAGTATAGGTTAAGAATAATACCAGGTTTTTCCCCTCTCCAATATTATCGGGAAGATTTAGAGCCAATGCAATACTCAAGCCACCTCGAAGTCCACCCCAAGTGATGATTAAAGCCGTGTTTTTTTCGAAGGCTTTGAAAAATGAAAGAAATTTAATAGGAGTCCAAACCCCAATTCCTCTTGAAACGACCACTAAGATAATGGTCAACAGCGCAATCAAAAGATAATTGGAATCAAAATTTTGAAGAATTGGAATTATCTCAAGTCCGATTAAAATAAATAAGATAGCATTAAGTGTTTCGTCCAGTAAATGCCAAAATTTGTAAACATAATCTCCCATGGCTCTTTGGACACCTTCTTTTTTTTGGTCGACATCAATGTTTTGATTTAAAAATAATCCCATAACCACAACTCCTAAGACTCCAGAAAAGTGAAATTGTTTAGACACTATTGATACCAGCAGCACCAATGAAAGTGTAATCAAAACTTCCAGTTCAACGTGGTCATTTTCAATATACTTTACCAGCTTTAGCCCCAAGAAGCCGACCAATAGACCCAGAGCAATTCCTCCTATAACTTCAGTAGCAAATAAAGAACCGACACTAGCAGCGGTTACATTTTCAATGCCAAGTTCTTTGATGTTGAAAAGAGTTAAAAAAATTACAACGCCAATCCCATCGTTAAAGAGAGACTCTCCTGCAATCCGAGTCTCAGTAATTACGGATAAATTCATTTTCTTTACCATTGCAAGAACAGCAATTGGATCTGTTGGAGCGATTAATGCCCCAAAAAGCAAACAATCCACATAACTCAACCCCAAAGTATTTAGATTGAAAATAGGTTGTTCAACCAACCAATGAATCCCAGTTCCAACTACAAATGTTGAGAACAAAACACCAAATGTGGCCAGAAGAAGAATGGTGATTTTATCCTTTAACAATTCATGAACATTAACACTAATAGCTCCCGCAAAAAGCAAAAAAGGGAGCATAATGTCTATCAAGAGTATTTCAAAATCAAAGCTTTTAACAATATAAGAGACGGAGTCTAAAATTGAAGGAAACACAAGTCCAATTGCTAAAATAAAAATGGATAATGCTATTGCTAAGACCATCAATCCTATAGTTTGAGGTAACTTCAGGATTCTTAAATTTACTATTGAAAAGAAAGACGCTAATATTAGTAAGACCGTTAATAATTCTAAGACACCCATAAATTTAGTTTTTTCGAAGTTACAAATTTGTTTGGATGCCGCCTTATTCTTAATTCAATAGTTGCATTTTGGCAATATATTTACCTACAACATCAAATTCTAAATTTACTTCTGTTCCCAATTCAAATTGATGGAAGTTGGTATGTTCGTATGTGTAGGGGATAATGGCTACAGAAAAGCTTGAAATCCCAGAGTCAATGACGGTTAAACTAACCCCATTGATTGTGATGGATCCTTTTTCAATAGTCATGTTTTTTTGAGCAGCATCGTATTCAAATGTAAAATACCAACTGCCCCCAGTTTCTTTAATTTGGGTGCATTTTCCAACTTGATCTACATGACCTTGTACAATATGACCATCTAATCGATCCCCTAATTTCATGGAGCGTTCCAAATTTACTTTAGAACCTACACTTAAACGGTTGAGGTTGGTTTTGTCCAAGCTCTCTTTTATTGCAGTTACAGTGTATTGATTTTTGTTTATTTCAACAACAGTCAAACACACTCCATTATGAGCAACACTTTGGTCTATTTTCAATTCATTTGTGAGACCGCTTTCCATAGTAATATGAAGGTTATCGTTTTCTTGCACCAATTTTTTTACTTCCCCAAAACCTTCTATGATTCCTGTAAACATCCCTAGATTATATTGATTAACTTTGTGATTCAAAATTACTAATAAATCAAGGAATTGATGGAACAAGCCCGAAAAATTAAAATAGGAATCTCAATTGGCGATCCCAATGGAATAGGCATAGAGGTAATCTTAAAAATCTTTCAAGAAAAAGAACTTTTTGATTTTTTTACTCCAATAGTTTACGGCAACATGAAATTAATTAGTTTTCAGAAAAGACATTTAGATTTAAAAACTTCGCTGAGCCCTTATAAAGAAGGAAATAAATTGAGTCCAAATCAAGTTAATGTTGTTGATGTTTGGAACAATTCCTTTACAACAGAATTTGGTAAATCAACCGAAGAAGGAGGTATTCATGCCCTGAAATCATTAAAAGCAGCCACAAAAGCTCTTAAAGAAAACAAGGTTGATGTTTTGGTTACTGCTCCTATTGACAAGCATAATATCCAATCAGAATCTTTTAAGTTTCCAGGACATACCGATTACTTGAGTAAAGAGCTGGGAGGGAAAAGTTTAATGTTTATGATTGCTGAGGAATTAAAAGTAGGTCTACTTACCGATCATGTACCTGTCAGTGAAGTAGCTCAGTTGATTACGCCCGAGCGAATCGAGGAAAAAGTAAGTTTAATGATGAAATCTCTTAAAAATGATTTTGGGGTTTCAAAACCTAAAATAGGTGTTTTGGGGATTAATCCTCATACTGGAGATCAAGGTATTATTGGAAAAGAAGATGATGAAGTACTACGCCCGACCCTAAAAAAATTGTATAAAAAAGGACATATTATCCTAGGACCCTATGCAGCAGATAGTTTTTTTGGTTCCCAAACACATAGGCAGTTCGATGCAATTTTAGCCGTATATCACGATCAGGGCTTGATCCCATTTAAAACCTTGTCTTTTGGACAAGGGGTCAATTATACTGCCGGCTTATCAAAGGTTCGAACTTCTCCAGACCATGGAACAGCTTACGAAATAGCAGGAAAAGGGGAAGCACGATCAGACTCCTTTAAAGAAGCTCTTTTTACGGCCAGGAATATTTATTTTGAACGAAGAGAAAACAAAAATCTAAGCGACTAACTCTTAGTATTTGACAATTTCTTGGGGAAAGCTTTTAGGTTGGTATTTTTTTGTTAAATTTGCATGCTCAATAGCTATTGAATGGAACGCACATCCGAATTTATGTTGCCCTTTGTTGGACTTAAAGAAGGTGTTCACAAGTTCAAATATGAGATTGATAATACGTTCTTTAAAGCATATGATTTTAATGACTTCTTCGATGCTAAGATAAAGGTAGAGTTGACTTTTGACAAAAAAGCAACCCTAATGAACCTGAACTTTAAAGCCGCTGGGAGTGTTGAAGTAGCCTGTGATGTTACCAACGAGCATTTTGATTTTTCAATCGACACAAGTTATGATTGGATAGTTAAATTTGGAGACGTTTACAACAACGATAACGATGAAATCTTAATTATTCCCCATGGAACCTATCAAATTGATGTGGGTCAACCCATTTACGAAATGGTCGTTTTGGCAATCCCACTCAAAATTATTCATCCAGGAATTGAAAATGGAACTTTAGAATCAGAAATATTAAATAAATTAGAAGAATTAAAGCCCAAAGAACGATCCTTTTCAGAACAAGAAAGCGATCCTCGATGGAATAAATTAAAAGACTTACTATAAACAAACAATTAAAGGAATAAAATGGCACATCCTAAGAGAAAAATATCCAAAACAAGAAGAGATAAAAGAAGAACGCATTTCAAGGCAACCCCTTCTCAAATTGCAGTAGATTCTTCAACAGGTGAAGCTCACTTATACCACCGTGCTCACTGGCACGAGGGGAAATTGTATTATAAAGGAAAAGTTCTTATTGATAATACAGAAGTTGCTGAAGCTTAAAAAACCATTCAATTTATAAAAAAGATGCTCTCATTTTGGGAGCTTTTTTTTGTAAAAAAAAGATTAGATCGATTAAAATCTAGTATCTTCACTATACGAATGCTAGATTATTAAGCAAGCATTTTAATGAAAAGCATAAATTCAAAAGGTATAAAAGCAGCTATTACAGCAGTAAGCGGTTATGTCCCCTCAGAAATTTTATCCAATAATGATTTGGAAAAAATGGTTGATACAACTAATGAATGGATTGTTACTAGAACAGGAATAAAAGAACGTCGTATTGCTCGAAATCCTTTGGAGCCAACTTCTTTTCTTGCAATTCAAGCCGCAAATCAACTCCTTCAAAAAAACAGTATAGACCCAGCCACAATTGATTTAGTAATTGTAGCTACGGTAACTCCAGATATGCCTGTAGCAGCAACGGCTCCTTTTGTTGCCACTCAAATTGGTGCTCACAACGCATTTGGTTTTGATCTTCAGGCAGCATGTTCAGGTTTTTTGTATGGAATGTCTTCAGCGGTAAATTATATTGAATCGGGACGTTACCAAAAAGTCCTTTTAATTGGAGCAGATAAAATGTCATCCATTGTTGATTATACCGATCGTTCAACCTGTATTATATTTGGGGATGGTGCAGGAGCTGTCCTATTTGAACCTTCTTCAAACGATTTTGGGTGGGAAGACTCTTATTTTAGAAGCGATGGCTCAGGAAGAGAATTTTTAAACATTAAAGCAGGGGGTTCTTTACATCCTTTTAATGAAAATACTTTTGCAGAGGGTGGGCACAACATCTTTCAAGAGGGACAAATGGTTTTTAAAAATGCAGTAAAAAACATGGCTGATGCTGCCGAAAAAGTAATGATTCAAAACCAGCTCAAGGGCAGTGATATTGCTTATTTACTTCCTCATCAAGCCAATAAAAGAATCATTGACGCTACCGCAAGAAGAATGAATCTTTCGGATGAACGTGTTTTGATGAATATTGAAAAGTACGGAAATACTACCGCAGCAACTTTACCTTTATTACTTTCGGACTATGAATCTAAGTTTTCTAAAGGAGATAAATTGGTTTTCGCCGCATTTGGTGGAGGCTTTACTTGGGGAGCTGCGTACTTAACATGGAATTACGACTATAATAATTAAATATTTAGCAAATGGATATTAAAGAAATACAAAACCTCATCAAATTTGTTGCGAAATCAGGCGCTTCTGAGGTCAAACTCGAAATGGATGACATCAAAATCACTATTAAAACTGGTGGAGATGAACGTATTGAACCCACAACTATTGTACAACAAGTACCAAGTCTTACACCTCCCGCTCCAGCAGTTGTAACTCCAATACCATCAGCTATTCCTGCTGCCCCTGCTGCCCCAGCTACAATAGAAAACGATAAATTTATAACAGTAAAATCTCCCATCATAGGAACTTTTTATAGAAAGCCATCTCCAGATAAACCGACTTTTGTGGAGGTTGGTCAAGAAATTAACGAGGGAGATGTTCTTTGTGTAGTTGAAGCAATGAAATTATTCAATGAGATTGAATCTGAAGTTAGCGGAAAGATTATTAAAATATTAGTAGACGATTCTACCCCGGTAGAATTTGATCAACCCTTATTTTTGGTTGACCCTTCTTAAGAAGTTTCATAAAAAAAACATTTATGTTTAAAAAAATATTAATAGCCAATCGTGGTGAGATAGCCCTTAGGGTTATTCGAACCTGTAAAGAGATGGGAATTAAATCTGTAGCAGTTTATTCCAAAGCAGATGAAGAAAGTTTACACGTAAAGTTTGCAGACGAAGCAGTTTGTGTCGGTCCTGCTGCAAGTTCAGATTCTTATCTTAAAATGTCTAATATTCTTGCGGCAGCAGAAATTACTAACGCAGATGCAATCCACCCGGGATATGGATTTTTATCAGAAAATGCAAAGTTTTCCAAAATGTGTGATGAGCATCACATTAAATTTATTGGAGCATCTTGTGATATGATTAACAAAATGGGAGATAAGGCATCTGCCAAAGCAACGATGAAAGCTGCCGGAGTACCTACTATTCCAGGTTCAGAAGGCATACTCAATGATTTTGAAGAAACTCAAAAACTTGCCTCAGAAATGGGTTACCCTGTGATGCTTAAAGCTACCGCTGGTGGTGGAGGTAAGGGAATGCGAGCAGTTTGGAAAGAAGAAGATTTACTAAAAGCTTGGGACAGTGCTCGACAAGAGGCAGCAGCAGCCTTTGGAAACGATGGAATGTATATGGAGAAACTTATCGAAGAACCTCGCCATATTGAAATTCAAATTGTTGGAGATAGTTATGGAAAAGCCTGCCATTTGTCAGAACGTGATTGTTCGGTTCAACGACGTCACCAAAAATTAACAGAAGAAACCCCCTCTCCATTCATGACCGAAGAACTTCGAGATGAAATGGGGAAAGCAGCAGTTTTAGCAGCTGAATTCATCAAATACGAAGGTGCAGGAACCGTTGAGTTTTTGGTTGATAAACATCGTAATTTCTACTTTATGGAAATGAACACGAGAATTCAAGTTGAACACCCAATTACCGAGCAAGTAATCGACTTTGATTTGATTAGAGAACAAATCTCTGTTGCAGCAAAAATTCCAATTTCAGGGAAGCATTATTTACCAAAGCTACATTCGATAGAATGTCGTATTAATGCTGAAGACCCTTACAACGATTTTCGTCCTTCACCAGGTAAAATAACTAACCTCAATATTCCTGGAGGTCATGGAATACGTCTTGACACTCATGTATATTCGGGATATACGATACCCCCTTTTTATGATTCTATGATTGCCAAATTGATTACTACTGCTCAAACTCGAGAAGAAGCGATCAATAAAATGAAAAGAGCTTTACAAGAATTTGTTATTGAAGGTATCAAAACAACAATTCCTTTCCATTTACAACTGATGGACCATCCCGACTATCTAGCAGGGAATTATACCACTAAATTTATGGAAGAATTTGAAATGAAATAATTTTTTATTTCATAAATCAAACCCAACCTTGAGCTACCAAATACTCAGCAATTTGAATGGTATTGGTCGCAGCACCTTTTCTGAGATTGTCTGATACAATCCACATATTAATGGTGTTTTCTTGAGAGAAGTCTTTTCTGATTCTTCCTACAAAAACATCGTTTTTACCCTCAGCATATATGGGCATTGGATAGGTATTTGTGTCGGGATTATCTTGAACAATTACGCCTGGACTTTGGCTTAATAAAGTTTGAATTTCTTCTACAGAAGCCTCTTTATTTAATTGTACGTTAACTGATTCACTATGACCTCCCACAACAGGGATTCTGATTGCAGTTGCGGTTACACCGATGTTTTCATCACTCAAAATTTTATGAGTTTCTTTCACCAGTTTCATTTCTTCTTTGGTGTATCCGTTGTCTTGAAAATTGTCACAATGGGGAATTGCATTTCGATGGATGGGGTAGGGATAAGCCATCTCACCTTGCTTGTCCTGATATTCGTTTTCTAATTGTTGTACCGCTTTGACTCCCGTGCCCGTTATGGACTGGTATGTTGAGATGACTAATCGTTTGATTCCGTATTTATCTTGTAAAGGAGCAAGTGCAACCAACATTTGTATGGTAGAACAGTTTGGATTTGCAATAATTTTATCCTCGGGTGTAAGTTGATTTGCATTAATTTCTGGAATTATCAGTTTTTTTGTAGAGTCCATTCTCCAAGCAGAAGAATTATCGATTACTTTTGTTCCAGCTGCAGCAAATTTTGGAGCCCACTCCAAAGAAGTTTCTCCACCTGCAGAAAATAAAGCAACATCAGCCTTCATTTCAACAGCAGTCGATAAACCAACAACAGTGTATGATTTTTCTTGAAAGGTTATTTTTTTCCCAACAGAACGCTCGGATGCAACCGGAATTAGTTCTGTTAAGGGAAAATTTCTTTCTGCGAGTACTTTTAACATGACTTGACCTACCATTCCAGTAGCTCCAACTAAGGCAACTTTCATCTGATGCTTTTTTGATTATTGACCGCAAAAGTACTTATAATATCCATGGGTTCAAACGAAAGCTCTAGATATATCAAATATTAAACAAAGTGTTTAAAATAAAACACAATCACACATAAACTCTTTGAATACGTGGACTAAGGCTTGTTAGAATTTCGTATGAAATAGTATTTGCAGAAGCTGTAAAATCCGAAGCAGTAAAGTTTTGATCGAAAATAATAGCTTCCGTTCCAGTGGGGCATTCGATTGATGTTAAGTCTATCATAAGCATATCCATACATACATTCCCAATAATGGAAACGGTTTGACCTAAAACACGAACTTTCCCAACACCGTTTCCATATTGCCTCCCGATTCCATCGGCATGACCTAATGGAATTATTCCTATTCGACTTTCTTTTGAAGCAATCCATCCTTTGTTATAACCTACATTTTCTCCTTTTTTGACAAAATGAATCTGACAAATTGGGGCACTGAGTTTTGCGATTGGTTTGAGTGTTTTATTCCATTCAGGGTTATTTGCAAAACCATAGAGCGCAATTCCTGTTCGAACAGCATCCAATTGATGTTCAGGATAATTAAAAACACCAGAACTGTTTAAGACATGGAATTTTGGGAGGGAAGGGCAAAGTTCTCGGACCCTTGATTTAATTAATTCAAAAGTATCGAATTGTTTTTTTGTGAAAGCACAAGGTTTCGGATTTTCAGAGAATCCTAAATGAGAATAAACACTTTTAATATCGAGTAAAGGACCATTCGATTTCCTTAAAAAACAGTCTAAATTTTCTGACGAAAAACCAATACGATTCAAGCCTGTATTGCATTTGATATGTACCGGATAGTTTTTAATATTTTTTTCCTTCAATAAGGAAATAAATGCATTGCTTATTTCTAAATTGTAAAGAACAGGCTCCAACTGGTGTTCAATAATTTGCTCTAATTGAGCTTCTTGAGGATAAAAAACCATAAGGGAATCTTTGATTCCTGCTTTGCGAAGTATTTTACCTTCACTGGCATAAGCTACTGCAAAATAGGTAGCTCCAAGTTTCGAAAGTTCTTGAGCAATTCGAACTCCATCATTTCCATATCCATTGGCTTTGACTACAGCAATGAGGGTTGTTTCTGGGTTGAGTTTCGATTTTAGGGTTTTGTAGTTATGTGCTAAAGAATCCAGGTTAATGGTCAGACGAGCTTCTTTGATCATGAGTTTTTTTTAGACTTTCCTTTTCTATTTTTTTGAAGTGATTCTTCCTTGCGTGCCTTATAAAAAGCTGCTCTACTCAAAGGTTCATAAACTTCCCTTTCCCCCAAAACAACAAGATCATCATCTTGTGAAATTCGGTGACTGTATTGCGCTAAATTCCCAGTTTGGGTACAGACAGCATGTACTTTGGTAACATACTCGGCTGTTGCCATTAGTGCAGGCATTGGCCCAAATGGATTTCCTTTGAAATCCATATCCAAACCTGCAACGATCACACGAATTCCTTGATTGGCAAGATCATTACATATCTGAACTATTTCGGAATCAAAAAATTGAGCCTCATCTATCCCTACAACATCACATTCTGAAGCTAAAATGGGAATATTTGCTGCTGCTGGTACAGGTGTTGAACGGATTTTGTTTTGATCATGAGAAGTAACCAAGTCGTCTTCATAACGATTGTCGATGCTGGGTTTAAATATTTCAATTTTTTGTTTGGCAAATTGTGCACGTTTGAGACGCCGAATTAATTCTTCTGTTTTTCCAGAAAACATAGAACCACAGATTACTTCGATCCACCCGAATTGTTCATTTTGATTTACAGTGTTTTCTAAAAACATTTTTGTAATTTTCAGCAGCGCTTTTTAACTAGCCTCAACAAAAGTATTAAAACTAATTGTTCATAAGAGTCAAATTTAATGATTAATGTACTTCTTTCAGAATTAAAACAAATAGTGCAGTCTATTTTAGATCAAGGGGATAGTGTAAATATAGCTGAACTTGAATTACAGGTTCGTGCGCTGCAAAAGCATATCACAATTTTGGAGTATGAAAAGCAAAAGAGTTTAGCAGAAAATTCAAATAAAGTTGAAGCCGAAGAGGGTGAAAATCCCAAGCAAATTATTGAAGAATCCTCACCCTCTGATACAGAGCCTAATAAAGACGTTTCATCATCAATAGAAAGCTTGTTTGCTAACGCGATTAGCGATCCCGTTTTTATAAAAAAAGATAATCCAATTCCAACAGCTTCAGATTTACGTGAAGAGAATTCTAAAAACTTGAATGACATTTTGGGAAAAGGATTAAAAGTAGGGTTGAATGATCGGTTGGCTTTCATAAAAAATTTATTTGATGGAAGTGTTGAAGAGTATCAAAGAGTGATTTCACAAATTCAAACTTATGATGATTTTGAAGAAGCAAATGAATTCATCGAAAACCTAGTAAAACCTGACTACAATCATTGGGAAGGTAAAGAATCTTTTGAGCTGAGGTTTATCAAAATAATTGAACAGAATTTTAACTAAATCTAACCCCATATGAACCTACAAAAAAATATTTACTGGACAACAACCCTTCTTCTTTCACTAATGACCTTAGCAAGTGGGATACTTTATTTAATTCGTACAGAAGAAATCGAAAATGAATTTCTATCTTTAGGTTATCCGACTCATATTATTGTTCCTTTGGCAGTAGCCAAAATATTAGCCGTAATTACGATATTGAGAAACAGAGGGCAAAAGCTTGTTGAATTGGCTTATGCAGGCTTGTTTTTTGATTTTGTGTTGGCTGCTACAGCTCATTGGAAGGCTCAGGACGGAGATGTTGGAGGAGCCCTATTTGCTTTAGTTGTTCTGTTGCTGTCTTATTATTATAAAAACAAAGTTAGATAAGGAGTGGGAAAATTATTTTTGGTGCCAACACCGATCGGTAATCTCAAAGACATAACCTTTAGAGCAATAGAAGTACTGTCGCATGTTGATTTAATCTTAGCAGAAGATACTCGCATAAGTAGTAAGCTTTTAAAGCATTACAACATATCAGTATCATTACAGAGCCACCATATGCATAACGAACACAGTATGTTGCCATCGATTATTTCAAAATTAAAACAAGGGCAAAACATCGCTTTAATTTCTGATGCTGGCACTCCAGCGATTTCTGACCCTGGATTTTTGTTGCTTCGAGAAGCAGTTGCCAATAATATTGAAACAGAATGTTTACCTGGAGCTACTGCCTTTGTCCCAGCATTGCTTCAAAGTGCTTTGCCCAACGACCGCTTTGTTTTTGAAGGATTTCTGCCCCCAAAAAAAGGAAGACAAACTCGTTTAAAACAATTAGCCGAAGAAAATAGAACAATAATCATTTATGAATCCCCTCACAAAGTTTTAAAAACAGTGACTCAATTTATCGACTTTTTTGGAGCTGAGCGTCAGTTAAGTTTTTCTCGAGAATTAACTAAACTTCATGAAGAAACTTTTCGAGGAACAATACTAGAAGTAAAAGAATACTTGGAACAAAAACCTCCTAAGGGAGAATTTGTTTTATGCATTGCAGGTAAACCTAAGAAATAAGATGCGTTGGGAATCTAAATCAACTCCAGACTCTAAAAAAGTAAAAGACATACAGGAAGCTTTGCAAATTCCTGAAACCATAGCAATACTTTTAATTCAAAGAGGGATAGAGGATCTTGAGAGCGCTAAAGCTTTTTTTAGGCCGCAATTGACCGATTTACATGATCCTTTTTTGATGCAAGATATGCAAGAAGCTGTTGAACGGATTGATCAGGGTTGTCGCGATCAAGATGCTCTTATGATTTATGGAGATTACGATGTTGATGGAACCACATCGGTTTCTTTAGTGTATTCTTTTCTTAAACCCTTATTCCAAAAAATAATCCCCTACATACCCGATCGGTATACCGAGGGTTATGGAATTTCATATCAAGGGATTGATGTTGCAGCTGAAAAAGGAGTACGATTGATTATTGCATTAGATTGTGGAATCAAGGCGGTTGAGAAAGTGAAATATGCTCAATCAAAAGGGATTGATTTTATCATCTGTGATCACCATTTACCTGCTGAAAAAATTCCAGATGCAGTTGCTGTTTTAGATCCAAAACGATCCGATTGTAATTATCCTTATAAGGAGCTATGTGGTTGTGGTATTGGTTTTAAACTAATACAGGCTCTTACAACTTTTTGGAAGGAAGACCCAAAAGAACTTTATTCTTATTTGGATTTAGTCGCTACTGCAATTGCAGCTGATATCGTTCCCATGACAGGAGAAAATAGAATTCTAGCCTTTTATGGGATTGAACAACTTAGGAGGGATCCAAGGATTGGATTAAAACCTTTAATCTCCCATCTCAAAAAACCCCTAACCGTAACGGATTTAGTTTTTATTATAGCTCCACGAATTAATGCAGCAGGGCGAATGGACAATGCCCTTAATGCGGTAAAACTACTTGTAGAAAAAGAACCTAATGCTGCTGAACAATTTGCCGCGATAATTGAGACCTTAAATTCTGAAAGACGAACAACTGATGAACGTATTACCAAAGAAGCACTTAATTTAATTGATAACTTAGGCGAACAAGATCGATACAGTACAGTAGTTTGTAGTAAAGGTTGGCATAAGGGAGTTATTGGAATTGTAGCTTCTCGCCTTATCGAGACCCATTATCGACCAACTGTAGTTTTTTCAGTTGATGATGATAACATGGTTGGTTCTGTTCGCTCTGTAAAAGGATTTAATGTTTATGAAGCTTTAGAAGCTTGCAAGAGTCATATTGTTCAATTTGGAGGGCACAAATATGCAGCAGGATTGACGATAAAAAAAAACCAATATGAAGCTTTTAAAAAAGCTTTTGAGCAAGCAGTTCAAGAACATATTTTACCAGAGCAACGCATTCCAAAGGTTGTTTATGATTTAGAAGTATCTCTTTCAGAATTAACCCCAAAACTATTTAGAATTTTGGAGCAACTAGCCCCTTTTGGTCCACAAAATATGCGTCCTGTTTTTAGAACAAATAATGTTTTGGATTCGGGTCATTCAAAAGCAGTTGGGAAAGATGGTTCGCACCTGCGTTTATCGATTCAAACAGAATCAAGTCCAATGATTGGAATTGCTTTTAGTCAAGCAAACTTTTTAAATCATATTCAATCAAAAAAACCTTTTGATTTGGTTTATACTTTAGATAAAAACGAATGGAATGGTCAAACTTCTCTTCAGTTAAAAGTCAAAGATTTGATGACCTATGCATCTAGATGATTTAATAACCCTTGAGTTGACTGATCATGTGGATTTTTGGTTTCTTTGGTAATGTCTGTTAAAATAACTGAAGCCAATTGTTTTCCCAATTCAACACCCCATTGATCGTAGCTAAAGATGTTCCAAATCACTCCTTGCACAAAGATTTTGTGCTCATACATGGAAACTAACTTTCCTAAGCTTTCTGGAGTTAAGGCATCGATCATTAAAGTATTGGTGGGTTGATTTCCTTTAAAAATTTTGAAAGGCAATAAGGCATTTATTTCTTCCGATGATTTTTTTGAACTAATCAATTCTTTGTGGACTGTTTTATCATTTTTCCCTTGCATTAAAGCTTCTGTTTGAGCCAAAAAGTTTGCCATTAGTTTTTGATGATGATCAATTTCTCCATAAAGAGGTTTTTTGAAACCAATAAAGTCAGCGGGAATTAATTTGGTTCCTTGATGTATTAATTGAAAAAAGGCATGCTGGGCATTGGTTCCTGACCCTCCCCAAATAATAGTCCCAGTTTGGTAATTTACTTGTTTTCCATTTCGATCAACACTTTTACCGTTGCTTTCCATAATACCTTGTTGTAGGTAGGCAGGAAGGTTTCTGAGATATTGGGTATATGGAATTATTGCTTCACTTTCTGCTCCCCAAAAATTGTTGTACCAAATACTAATTAGAGCCAATATTACAGGAATATTTTTTTCGAAAGGTTCTTTTTTAAAATGGGTGTCCATGGCATTTGCGCCCCTAAGAAGGGCTTCAAAATTTTCTGAACCAACTGCTAAAGCAATACTCAAACCAACTGCAGACCACAAAGAGAATCGCCCTCCAACCCAATCTTTCATCGGAAATACATTGTCTGAATGAATTCCAAATTCCTCAATTTTTTCAAGGTTTGTAGAGACCGCTACAAAATGCATTGCTATGGCTTCTTCTGAAGCTTGTTTTAAGAACCATTTGCGAATGGTATTAGCATTAGTCAATGTTTCTTGAGTTGTAAAGGTTTTAGATACAATTACAAATAAGGTCGTTTCAGGATCTATTTTTTTAAGAATTTCATGAACATGATCTCCTTCAACATTCGACACAAAATGTGTTTTGAGGTGATTTTTATAATACTCTAACCCTTCTACGATCATTGCTGGCCCCAGATCTGAGCCTCCTATACCGATGTTTACTATATCAGTAATAGCCTTACCTGTAAATCCTTTATGAGTTCCAGAGATAATTGATGAAGTGAATTGACTGATTTTTTCTTTTACCGCAAAAACTCCCGGGATAACATCCAAGCCATCAACAAAAACCTGATCATTTTTTTGAGATCTGAGGGCAGTATGGAGCACTGCTCTATTCTCAGTTTGATTGATAGACTCTCCTTCAAAGTAAGCCTTAATAGCACTATTTAGACCACATTCTTCCGCCAACTCAATGAGTAGGTTTAGGGTTTCTTCACTCATTCTATTTTTTGAATAATCAACTAAAAAATCTTCCCAATGAATAGACAGATCGTTAAAGCGATTTTTTTCATTTTGGAACGCATCTTGAAGTTTTAAATTTTTTTGTGTCTCAAAATGTTTTTCAAGTTTTTTCCAAGCTTGGGTTTGGGTTGGATTTATGTTTTGTAATGCCATAATTTTAATTCAATACTAAAGTTTGGTCTGTTTTTTGTTCTTCAAAAGACAAACAATGAATTTGTGTTTGTAAGTGTTTAATGTGGGTTAAAAATTGTTTTTTTAATTTATTAGAAATGGGTTTTGCTTCTGGGAGTTTTTGTTTGAAAGGGTCGACTTGTCTACCATTTTTCCAAAAGCGATAACATACATGAGGCCCTGATGTATTTCCTGTCATTCCTACCCAACCAATAACATCACCTTGATTTACAAATTGACCCACACGTACTTTTCTTCGCTTCATGTGGAGGTATTGTGTTGAGTAAGTGTTGTTGTGTTTGATTTTTACATAATTACCGTTTCCTCTAGCATAGCTTGATTTTACAACAGTTCCTTTTGCAGTAGCCATAATTGGAGTCCCTACTGGAGCAGCATAATCAGTTCCTTTATGGGGTTTAACTCTTCCGTAATAGGCAATCCGTCTTTTCAGATTATAGCGTGATGAGATTCTACTAAAGTTAACAGGAGCTTTTAGAAACGCTCGACGAAGATTCTTGGCTTCTGCGTCAAAATAATCTACAATTCCTTTGACACTATCGGTTTGAAATTCAAAGGCATAAAGGGGCTTGTTTCGATGCTCAAAATAAGCCGCTTTAATTTTTTCTATTCCAATAGAAATGCTATCATCAACAAAACGCTCTGTATATATTACTTTGAATCGATCTTCTTTATCAAGTCTTGTAAAGTCTATCGTCCATGCATATACATTTGCTAGATAATAAGTCAAATCACTGTTGTATCCACTAGAATTCATAGTGTCGTATAAAGAACTCTTAATAACTCCAGTTGCTTCGAGTTCAACTACACGAGTTGGTTTTTTAATTTTTTGTGCGAAAAGACTGTCTTTGAGTTGAACTACATCATAGCTCTCAACTCCGGGATGATATATAAAAGCATGAGGTTTTGGGATACTGTCCTTTGAAAGTATTAAGGAATATGGTTTACCTATTTGTAATTTTCTAATATTAACCTCAGATTTTTTAATTACCTGTAAGATTTTATATACTTCAGGATAATCAATTCCATTTTGTTCTAAAATCCCTCCAAAGGTATCTCCACGTTTTATTTTTAATTTTTTTACATCGTATCGGTTTAGATCATACCCATACTCCATATTGGGTTTAATTATAACTTCCGTTTTAATCAAAGGGTCGTCTTTTTTAGTGGCATTGTTTTCACAAGATATGAAAACCATGACTGCCATCAAGACCCACAAAAGGCTATACAAGTCTTTAAAATAAATTACTTTGTGTTGCATAATTTGCATACAAATTTCGGAATGTTTTGGGGATCAAATCTCTTTTTTGTCGAAAACTTAACAACAAATTTATATTTTAATTTTAAAAGGATGTTTGAGGTTCTTAAAGTTTTCAAGGTCACATTTTATTGACCCAACAGCAATGTCAGCTTGAAGACGAACAGGAATTTTATTTTTATCATTACTTACCCATAAAGTAACGCTTTCTTCTTCTCTAAAAACACGCCCACTTTGAACATAGGGGATATATTTTCTACACGAGATTTTCCCAAATTTTGTATTGAGTGTTTCTAGTCCTAAAAATTTAAGTTTAAATAGATAATTTTCAGAATCGAAAAACATGTTAATTGACACACTTTCTCCGGGGTTCATTGAAGAGGTGTTTTTAACATTTCTCAGGTAATAAAAAGCTGAAATAAGATCATGAGCATTAGGGTTTACCTTTATTTCATGATACTTATTTTTCTTTTTGTCGTTTATTTTTGCAATTTCATTCTCATGATCAAAGCGTATTTCCAGATCTTTGGTATAACCGCCTTCATTGATGTTTCTTACAAACCACAACGGCAGACCTGTTTCTTGGCTGAAATAGCTATCATAATAATCTTCTACTTTGAATAGGATTCGAGCGATACCTGTTGTTGCTCCATATCCTTTTGCATGAAAAACGGGAATCCCATCGATGGTGTCATTTTCTAACTCAAGAGTAACATAACTAGCATTAAAAATTCCGTAGTGGATTCGGAATTCAAACCACTCCCCGTTTTTAAAAGCATTTTGTTTTTGTTCGAAAGGAGTTTTAATAGAATCAATACTATGCTGCCCCTTGGCAAAACAGGACATCAAAAAAAAGCTCAAAAGAAAAATATTGGTTAGTTTTTTCACTTTTTAAATTAATTAACCTACAAGATAAATAAAATAGGTAAAAATAAAAGTTCAAAAATGTCAAGAAAATGTTATTTTTTTTTAGAGTTTTCTTGGAGTTGATTATAAAGAAGGGTTCCCTTTGAATTACCGATAAGCTGAATTAAATCATCTTTATTAGCTTCTTTAATTCTTTTAAAAGATTTGAATTTTTTCAATAAAGTTTCTTTAGTTTTAGGACCAATTCCAGGGAAAAAATCTAAGCCAGATTGAATGGCTTTTTTACTTCTTTTATTTCTATGTAATGTAATCCCAAACCGATGGGCTTCATTTCTAAGAAATTGAATTATTTTAAGGCTTTCCGACTTTTTATCTAGATATAGGGGGACGGGGTCTTCAGGGAAATAAATCTCTTCTAATCTTTTTGCAATCCCAACAATAGCAATTTCCCCCCTCAACCCTAAACGATCTATACTTTTTAATGCCGATGACAATTGCCCCTTACCTCCATCTACAATGATGAGCTGAGGTAGAGATTTTTTTTCTTCCAACAAACGTTTATACCGGCGGTAAACAACTTCTTCCATTGATGCAAAATCATCAGGGCCTTCCACAGTTTTAATGTTGTAATGTCGATATTCTTTTTTGGTGGGTTTTCCATTTTTAAAAACAACACAAGCTGCTACAGGATTTGATCCTTGAAGGTTTGAGTTGTCAAAGCATTCGATGTGTCTGGGTTCAGAGGAAAGGCGTAAATCATTTTTCATTTGACTCATTAATCGATTGGTATGACGATCTGGGTCAACAATTTTAATTTGTTTAAATCGTTCCATTCGAAAATACTTTGCATTTCTTTCTGAGAGATCTAAAATCTTTTTTTTATCTCCAACTTGGGGTACGGTAACTCGAATTGATTTTCCAAAGTTTAAGGGAAATGGGAGGTAAATTTCGGGAGATTGGGAATTAAATCGTTGGCGAATTTCAATTATGGCAAGGGATAAAATTTCTTCTGGAGTTTCCTCTAATTTTTTTTTAATTTCAAGGGTATTTGAACGAATGATTGATCCAAAGGAGAGCTGCAAAAAATTAACATAGCCATACTGATCGTCTGTGACAATTGAAAAAACATCAACATTATTTATTTTTGGATTAACAATAGTCGATTTTGACTGATAGGTTTCTAAAATTTCTAGTTTATTTTTTATTTTTTGAGCCTCTTCATACTCCATTTTGATTGCGTGTTCTTTCATTTGAGTTTTAAAACCCTGTAAAGATTCTTTAAAATTTCCCTTAAGTATAGAGCGAATCGCTTTTATATTTTGATTGTATTGTTCTTCGGTTATTTTGTTTTCACAAGGAGCTAAACAATTACCAATATGATATTCTAAACAAACTTTATATTTTTTGCCAGCAACTTTTTCTTTGGATAAATCGAAAGTACAACTTCGAATGGGGTATAGACCACGTATCAAATCCAACAAAATATAAACCATTTTTTTATTGGTATAGGGGCCATAATAATCCGATCCATCTTTGATTACTCTTCGGGTAGAAAAAATTCTTGGGAAGCGCTCTTTTTTGATGCAAATCCAAGGATAGGTTTTATCATCTTTGAGTAGGATGTTGTAGCGAGGTTTATGTTTTTTGATGAGGTTATTTTCAAGCAAAAGAGCATCCATTTCACTTTCAACAACGATGTGCTCGATCCGAACAATGTTTTTTACCAATAACCTTGTTTTGTTACTGTCGTGTGTTTTGTTGAAATAGGAACTTACTCGACGTTTCAAATTAATTGCCTTTCCAATGTAAATGATCAAATCATTCTTATCAAAATATTGATATACTCCAGGTTCTTGTGGTAAAGTTTGAATTTGGATGGTTAATGCCGAGCTCTTCATTTGTTTTCTGGAGGATTTTGTTCCTAAAATTCATAGGTTCATTAACGAAAATAATTATTTTCTTTGTGAGTACAATTTTAACAATGGATAAATCTCAAATAAGAAAGCAATATAAAAGCTTTCGTGAAGGGCTCTCAAAAATACAGATTCAAAATAGAAGTATTTCAATTGCAAATCGTTGTCTCGAACTTCCTATTTGGGACAAGCAAATTATGCATATATTTTTATCTATAGAAAATCAAAAAGAAATAGACACTTCTTTTTTACTTACTCTTCTGCAAGGAAAAGATAAAGAAATTGTTATTCCTAAAATGACTGATTCTGTTCATTTACAGCATTTTTTATTGACAGATCAGACTCTTTTCAAAAAAAATTCTTTGGGAATTCCCGAACCTGTTTCGGGTATAGAAATCAAACCTACTCTGATTGACGTTGTTTTTGTTCCTCTTTTGGGATTTGATTTTAATGGTAATAGAGTAGGTTACGGAAAAGGATATTATGATCGTTTCTTGTTGAATTGTAAAGAAGATTGTATAAAAATTGGATTGTCTTTTTTTGAAGAAGAACAATTTGCTTTTGAAGTTGAAGACACAGATATCCCCATGGATTTTTGTGTTAATCATAAGCGGATTTACCGATATACTATGACTTAATCAAAGATTCGTTTGTTGAAAAACAGAAGAATTCCGACACCGCAACTAATAGAAAAGTCAGCAACGTTAAAAACATATTCAAAAAAGGTATATGTTTTTCCGCCAATAAAAGGAATCCACTGCGGCCAAATCCATGTTGCAATTGGAAATTGAAGCATATCTACTACATGACCATAAAACAAGGGGGCATATCCCTCTTTGGGCATAAATTCAGCTATTTGCCCGTAACTGTTAGAAAACCAAATCCCGTAAAAAACAGAATCAATAATATTTCCAATGGCTCCTGCAAGAATCAAACACAAAGCTAGTCTTAGTAATTGAGTGCTTTTGGTTTGAAGAACTTTCCACAACCATCTCCCCAGAAAAGTTATTGCTACTAAACGAAATAGGGTTAGAATAAGTTTGCCAACTTCTTCACTTATAAAGGGAAGAATATCACTGATTTTTGTACCCCAAGCCATTCCTTTGTTTTCGATCATTAGGAGTTTAAAAAATCCCCAATCCAATATTGCAGGTTCTCCGTACATAGAAAGCGGATAGTTTAGTTTGATGTATATTTTAGATGCTTGATCGAGAAATAAAACAAAAAAGATTATAAGTAGGGCTTTTTTATAATTGACCTCACTAAAACGTTTAAATAATTTCATAACGAATAAAAATAAGTAATTTAATTGGGGTGAACTACGATATTTCCTCTAGCTGTAGTTGCTAAAAGAGTTTTTGGAAGCTCGTTAAGAGTTAGCCCATAAAAATGTAAATCTGCAGTTAAGGATTTGATGACTCCTTTGGGGTTTTTAATTTCGAATGTTGCCTTACCGTGTTCTACAATGAAATTAATTTTTCCAAAAACCCCAAAGCAATCTAATTGTGTTTCTTTAGAAGTTAAAGAAAGGTTTAAATTTTCTGGAATTTTTATTACTAACATGTTTGCAACAACTTTATGAACACTTAGTTTATCATCGGGTTTCGTGTAACTTGGGGATTGATATTCTTCAATATAAAAATGTCCCCCATCAATTTTTTCTCTGAGTAAATATAAGTTTTGATACTCACCTTCTTTTTGATAGTTTACTTCAATTGTAGGGTTTTTATGTGTTGAAATCCTGATTGAACTGGCCCAAAAACAATTGATTTCTACATCTTTTAAGCCAGTAGCATCCCAACTTTTAGTTTGTTGAATTTGTCCGAGACAAACACAAGAAAAAAAAAGAGAAGATAAGCGAAGCATGTTTTATTTCTGCATGTTTTTCGCCTCAATACTTAGAGTAGCATGCGGAACCAAAACCAATCGTTCTTTTCGAATTAATTTACCAGTAACCCGGCATACTCCATAAGTTTTATTTTCTATTCGGATTAAAGCATTTCTTAAATCTCGAATGAATTTTTCTTGACGAATAGCCAATTGAGTATTGGCCTCTTTGGACATGGTTTCAGACCCCTCTTCAAAAGCTTTAAAAGTTGGAGAAGTATCGTCGGTACCATTGTCTCCATCATTCATGTAAGTGCTTTTAAGAAGACTTAAATCTTCGTTTGCTTTTTCTATTTTTTCATCGATTAGCTTTTTGAATTCTGCTAATTCTTTATCTGAATATCTGGTTTTTATTTCAGCCGACATATCTAATGTTCTTTAATTAATATATAGGTTTGTACGTCATCAAACTCAACTAAAACACCTTCTTTAACCTCATTTTGTAGGTGAATTTTTTCTGTGAGGGTTTCTGTTTTTATGTACTCTAAATTGTTGTTTAAAGCATTGTTTAGTGATTTGTGAGGTGTCAAATATAAAATAATTTTATCAGTAACCTCTAAACCAACATCTTTTCTCAAATTTTGAATGCGATTTATAAGTTCTCGAGCAATTCCTTCTTCAATTAATTTTGAGTTTAATTGTATGTCAAGGGCCACGGTAATTTCATTGCTGTTTGCAACCAACCAGCCTTCAATATCTTTTGATAGAATCTCTACATCTGCATCAGTAAGAGTAATTTTTTCACCCTCAATATCTACTTCAACTGTATCATGAGCTTCAAGATTTTTGAGTTGTTTCTCATCTAAATTTTGAATTGCATTTACCACAAAACGCATGTTTTTTCCAAATCGTGGACCAAGAGTTTTGAAATTTGGTTTTACTTCTTTAACTAGAATTTCACTAGCATCGTCTAATAACTCCAGTTGTTTCACATTTATTTCAGATAGAATCAAACTTTCTACCGCTTTTATGGCTTCTTTTTCAGCTTGATTTCGAACAGGGATCATGATTTTTTGAAGAGGCTGGCGCACCTTAATTTGTTCTTTTTTACGAAGAGATAGTGCTAATGAAGCAATTGTTCTGGCTTTGTTCATTCGTTCTTCCAAAACCAGATTTCTGAAACTTTCATCGGCTGATGGAAATGTTGCTAGATGGACAGAATGTTCTTTTTCAAAATTGGTTGCTTTGCAAAGATCCAAATACAAACGATCTGCGTAAAATGGTGCAACAGGAGCCATCAATTTACTGATGGTTATAAGAGATTCAAACAAGGTTTGATATGCAGAGATTTTATCTTCTTGATATTCTCCTTTCCAGAATCTTCTTCTTGAGAGGCGAACGTACCAATTACTCAAAATTTCCTGAACAAATTCTGAAATAGCACGCGTAGCTTTTGTGGGTTCATAATCGTTGTAAGAATCATCTACTTTAGAAATGAGTTTATTGAGTTCTGATAAGATCCATTGATCCATTTCTGAACGCTTTAATAATGGAATTGCTTTTTCTTTGTATCTAAAACCATCAATATTAGCGTACAAACTGAAAAAAGCATAGGTGTTTTGTAAAGTTCCAAAGAATTTTCTCGAAACTTCAGCAATTCCCTCAAGGTCAAATTTTAAGTTGTCCCAAGGATTTGCATTTGAAATCATGTACCAACGCGTTGCATCTGGGCCATAAGTTTCTAGTGTTTTAAAAGGGTCAACTGCATTACCTAAACGCTTAGACATTTTCTGACCGTTTTTATCCAAAACCAATCCATTGGAAACTACATTTTTGTATGCTACAGAATCAAAAACAAGAGTTCCAATTGCATGTAAAGTGTAGAACCACCCTCTGGTTTGATCAACTCCTTCGGCAATATAGTCTGCAGGGAAGGCTTTATTTTGATCAATTTTTTCTTTATTTTCGAAGGGGTAGTGCCACTGGGCATAAGGCATTGAACCTGAATCAAACCATACGTCGATAAGATCAGCCTCTCGTGACATTGCCTTACCTGAAGTACTAAATAGGGTTATTTTATCTACGGTATTTTTGTGTAAATCGATAAGATCATAATTGCCATCGGACATGTTACCTAGCTCAAATCCTGAAAATGGATTTTCTTTCATTAAACCAGCTTTTATCGCTTTTTCTATTTCTTGAATGAGTTCTTCCATAGAACCGATTAAAATCGTTTCTTGTCCATCTTCGGTTCTCCAAATGGGTAGTGGAATACCCCAAAAACGTGAACGAGACAGATTCCAGTCATTAGCATTTGCAAGCCAATTTCCAAAACGACCTTCACCCGTAGATTTGGGTTTCCAATTGATTTGCTGATTTAAAGCTACCATCTGGTCTCTTTTTGAGGAAACTTTGACAAACCATGAATTTAATGGATAATATAAAATAGGTTTGTCTGTTCTCCAGCAATTGGGATAGGAGTGTACATATTTTTCAACTTTGAAGGCTCTATTTTCTTCTTTTAGGCGAATGGCAATTTCAACGTCTACAGATCGTTCAGGAGCAGTCCCTTCTGGGTAATATTCATTTTTGACATATTTACCGCCGAGTTCTCCCAATACAGAGTGGAATTTTCCTTGAAGGGTAACAAGAGGTTCTTCATTTCCATATTCATCTTGAACCAATAGAGGAGGAATCGGAGGCGATGCCTCTTTGGCTACCTGTGCATCATCAGCACCAAAAGTAGGAGCAGTATGCACAATCCCTGTACCATCTTCTGTTGTTACAAAGTTACCTGAGATCACTCGAAATGCGTTTTCTGCATTTTCGAGAGGAAGAGGAGCATCTTTCCAAAGTTGTTTGTATCGTATTCCAACTAAATCTTTTCCTAAAATTTTATTGGTTATGAGGTAAGGAATTTTTTTATCCCCAACAGCATAGGTTTTTAGGTCTTCCGTAGTTTCTGCTAAATTATATTTACCGGAGAATTGTTTAGTTATCAAAGCTTCAGCTAAAAGCACACGAATGGGTAGATGAGTATATTGATTGTAGGTTTTTATAACCACATATTTTATTTTTTCTCCAACAGTTAAAGCTGTATTGGAAGGAAGAGTCCATGGAGTAGTGGTCCAGGCTAAAATATACAGGTCCTCTTCAGCTTGTAAATCGGGCGGAAGAGTTTTTTTGATTGTTTCAAATTGTGCTGTAATTGATGTATCAGTTACGTCTTGGTAGGTTCCGGGTTGGTTGAGTTCGTGTGAACTTAAACCTGTTCCAGCCATAGGAGAGTATGGCTGAATGGTGTAGCCTTTGTACAAAAGATTTTTATCATAAATTTGTTTGAGGAGCCACCAAACGGATTCAATATATTTTGATTTATAAGTAACGTATGGATTTTCCATATCAACCCAATAGCCCATTTCTTTGGTGAGTCGATTCCATACATCTGTATAGCGCATTACCGCATTTTTACAAGCTTCATTATATTCTTCAATACTGATACTTTTTCCAATAGCGTCTTTGGTAATACCCAATTCTTTTTCTACTCCAAGCTCAACAGGAAGACCATGGGTATCCCACCCAGCTTTTCGTTTTACCTGAAAACCTTTTTGAGTTTTATAACGACAAAAAATATCTTTTATGGCTCTAGCCATTACGTGATGTATTCCGGGCATTCCATTGGCAGAAGGGGGTCCCTCAAAAAAAACGTATGGGGCTTGACCCTCGCGTGAAGATATACTTTTTTCGAAAATTGCTTCTTCCTCCCAATATGATAAAATCTCTTGAGATATCTCAGAAAGCTTAAATTGTTTATGTTCTTTAAAACCCATTCGGAGTATATATAAAGTTGCAAAATTAAGCAATTTTATATATTTAAACTTTAATTAATCTGTAAGCTCAAAAAAAATTATGAAATTTGATTTTAAGAAGTCTCTAACTCTCGAAAATGATCATGCGTTACTCCGTAGTTTAAACCAAAATGATTTTGAAAAACTACTCCCTTTTTCAGAAAATGAACCTAATCTGTGGGATTTTTCTTTGACACCAGCATCGGGTGTTAAAAACTTAAAAAATTACATTAAAAATGCCTTGGATTCCAGAGAAATAAAAGAAGCTTATCCTTTTTTGGTAATCGATAAAAAAAAGAAACTTGTTGCAGGCTGTACACGTTTTTATGGAATCAATTTAAAGCATGATGTTTTGAGTTTGGGGTATACTTGGTATGGGAAAGATTTTCAGCGAACAGGTCTAAACCGAAATTGCAAGTATTTGTTATTGACTTATGCTTTTGAAACTCTAAGGTGCGAACGAGTTGAATTTAGAGCAGATTCTCGGAATAAAAAAAGCATCGATGCAATGATAAATATTGGGTGTACAATAGAGGGTGTCCTCTGAAATAATTGTAAAGCTTCTTTCGGAAGAAGAGACAGTACAGTGTTGAGTATTTTAAGAGATGAATGGTTCAAAAAAGTAAAGAAACGGCTCGAAACGAAGATGTATTAGAGTTCAATTCCAACCCCCAAAATTAAACTTCTTCCTGGTGCTGAAATTCCTGACGCGAATTCTCGATAGTGAGAATCAAAAATATTTTCGATCCCTGTTCTAACAAATATTTTATCACTCCAATCATAAGTCCCTGAAAGATTGAAAACCGACCAACTGAGGGATCCTAGATATTCTTTTTTTTCAGAAGTGATTTTAAAGGGGGTTTCTTCCAGACCATCTTCGCCCCCAAAACTATAGTCGTTTGGATTTTTCGAACTACTAAAACGATTCCTAATTTGTATCGAAAGTTTTTGGTTTTTGTATTCAAACATCATTGATCCATAAAAAGGGAGTATAGATGGAAGAGGACCGAAGCCCTCTAAAGACTCGGCATGTGTATAGGTCATGTCAGAGGAAAAAGAAAAATGAGTATTAAAATTCCAACTCCCTTCAAATGAAGCACCATGAATGGAAGCATTTCCAATATTAGCATTAATTTGAGTTTTTACAATATCATCGTTAAAATTAAAAGGAATAATTTCTCCTGTTAATTGGTCTTTATAATTTGGAGAATACTCCCTCCCAATATAATTGTTAATGAAAGTACTGTACATTCTTAAAGCAAAATTTCCTTTTTTGTTAGGTGTTTTGAAAGAAACACCAAAATCAAGATTATTAGCATATTCGGCTAGAAGCGCTGGATTTGGAATAATTAGAGTCCCTTTACTTTCTCTAGTTTTACCCAAATCATCAATATTTGGTGATCTAAATCCACTTGAGGCAAGAAAATTTAATTGCAAGTTTGGATTAGGCCTATTGGTAATGGAAAAGCTTCCTGTTAAAGCGTGATTTTTTACATTAATTCGAGATAAGTTGGAATCCGAAGCATTGAGTAACCAAGTTGGATAAATCCCATTGCCAGTGTCCCAATTTGCTTTCATTTGAGTATGAGTATATCGACCACCAAAAGTCAGTGTTGTTTTTGGGTTTACATCCCATTTGAGATTATTGTAAAGTGCTGCAGAATCATAATGTCCACCTGCACTGGGATATCGGGTTGGAATAAGCCTTGGATTAGATAGCCCAATAATAGTGTTGCCATTTAGAATTAATTTTCTTGAAAAAGCATTGGAAACGACTTTGTTGTTTACCAATTCAAAACCATACGCAAAACTTGTTGAACCTGTTTTTTTTGTTTCAAAATCACCATTAAAACTCCAGACCTGAACCCCCTCTTGCTGATATCTTCGATCCAGTTGATCAAATTTTCGGTCGATTCGTGATTCTTGAATGTTTTGATATGCTAAGGTTAAATAGCCCTTATAAAACCCTCTTTTTTTTGGAAACAGTTTAAGTTGAGGAGAAATTAAAAAACGTTTTTGAGGACCATAATACCACTCTGAATATAAAAGTTTATCGTTTTTGAATTCATTTAGTTTGTCAAATCGAGGAATATTTGAAGATTTTGAGAACTGAATATTTAAACTTAAAAATTTTTCTTTGGGAAGCTTAACAATAAATTTTTGTAAAAGGTCTATTTGATCATAGCCCGAGTTCTTTTGAATATTAGGATTTTTATTAATCGATGGGTTTAATCGGTAAATTTTTTCTGTGTTTTCTGAATAAAACGGAACCAATCCCCAAGTATCAAAACCATGAGTTCTATTTTTTCCCATTCGGATGTCACCAAATTTGGAAATACTTATGCTGCTGTAGCTTCCCCAATTTTTAAAACTTATTTCAGTGTCAAAATGATTTATAAAAGAGGTGTTCCCAGAATTAAAATTACTAGAAAAACTGCTTCTAAAGGGATCATTACTATTAATTCTAGGAGTTTTGGTAAAGTAATGAACAACGCCTCCTAAGGCATCAGAACCATATCCAACAGAAGATGAACCATAAACTACTTCTACGCGTTCAATAGCATTTGGGTCAATTGTTATTGCATTTTGTAGGTGCCCCGAACGGTAAATCGCATTATTCATTCGAATTCCATCAACAACTAACAAGACTCTGTTCGCTTCGAAACCCCTTAAAACAGGACTTCCTCCACCACCTTGAGATTTTTGAAGACGCAGCCCCGGAGCTAATAAAAGAAGATCTGCGCCAGTCTGTGGCTGTTTTTTTTTGATTTCAACAGCATTAATTATCGACACTTTTTCGGCAATTTGATTTTTTTTTGAAGCTGTTCTAGCTACTGAAAGAATTACTTCTGAAAGTTCTTTAAGGTCTGTTTGGAGCGCAACAACATAGTTCATTCTTTCAAGCTCTTTTTTGTTATGACTTTGTGTTTCATAGCCCATGTATTGAAATGAAATTTTTTCATAGTCACTGAATAAAGAAATTAAACATTTTCCGTTTTTATCGGTAGTAATATTTCGATCTTTTGATTGATTGTATAAGCTAACGCTTGCGATTGGCTTTGAAGTTAAAGCATCAATTACGGTTACCTCTTGCGCTTGAATAAGACCAACAAAAAGGATAAAAAAGAGGGCTATTTTGTTAGACATCGTCAAATATTTCATTGAGAATTTGCAATGATTTTGGTTTTGAAAAGCCGAGCAAATGTAATTCAAAATATCGTATGAGAGTCTCCAATAGTCCGCGTCTTTTCGTTCGATTAAGTTTAAAGGAAAGAAGACTACCAAAATTCATGCCTAATAATTCTCTGAACACTGGAATCTGATCACCCTCAATATATTGTTCTCGGGGTAAAAGAGCATCAAAACATCCAGTTTCTAGATTGAAATAGAGTGCATCTTGGGGTTCATCGTTTGGGAAAAACCCCAGATATTTAGTTAAGTTGATCAAAAATATTAAATGAAAATCACTGATTTTATTATTAGAATCTAGCCAATGGAACGCTGTTTCAAGAAAAACATACAGAGATGGATTGGCTTCCTCCTCAAGGATTGAATTGTTAAGAATTTCAGCTAGAAATTGTGCCATTGCATTTTTTTCAATGCGATTGGGAATTGTCTGATAGGGATGAATTACTTTAACTTCTTTAAGAAACTGAAGCTTTCCATTATTTTTAAAATCAAAAAGTATTTCGAGTTGGGTTAAAACTTGGAATTGTGATTTTCGAATCATTCCTTTTTTTGCTGTTAAAATTCCTTTTAAAATAAAAGACTGTTTCCCCTGTGTTTGGGTATAGCAGTGAGCAATTAGACTGCTATCGCTATATTTTAGTGTATGCAATACAATAGCCTTTGTTTTAACTAACATAATAAATCAAACAACCCCTTGAGCCAACATTGCATCTGCTACTTTTACAAAACCTGCAATATTAGCTCCTTTAACATAATTGACGAATCCATCCTCTTGTCCATATTCAACACATGATTCATGAATTTCACTCATGATGTTTTTTAATCGGCTATCAACCTCTTCCCGCGTCCAATTGTAGCGTAAAGAATTTTGAGCCATTTCAAGACCAGAAACCGCAACCCCACCGGCATTGGATGCTTTTCCAGGTGCAAACAACACTTTATTTTCTGTAAAAGTTTGAATTGCTTCAGGCGTTGAGGGCATATTGGCTCCTTCACCTATGCAGACACATCCATTTTTAATTAAAAGATCAGCATCTTTTTTATGTAATTCGTTTTGAGTGGCACAAGGCAGAGCCACGTCGCAAGAAACTTCCCATGGGGTTTTACCCTCATGAAATTTCGCATTTGGATAGCGCTCAAGATATTTTTGAATCCTTCCTCTTTGAACATTTTTGATGTTCATGATGTGATCTAATTTTTCAGAATCAATACCTTCTTCATCATGAATATATCCTCCAGAATCAGAAAGTGTACAAACGGTTCCACCCAGCTGAATTACTTTTTCAGCTGCAAATTGGGCGACATTCCCAGAACCAGAAACGACTACTTTTTTGCCTTTTAAACTCGTACCAATATTTTCCAACATTTTTTGTGAAAAATATACAACTCCATATCCGGTTGCCTCTGGACGGATCAATGACCCCCCCCAACTTACCCCTTTTCCAGTAAGAACTCCAGTAAACTCATTTTTTAAACGTTTATATTGACCAAAAAGATATCCAATCTCTCTTCCTCCTACTCCAATATCACCTGCAGGGATATCCCGATTAGGGCCAATATGGCGAAATAATTCGGTCATAAAACTTTGACAAAAACGCATTACTTCATTATCACTTTTTCCTTTGGGATCAAAATCTGAACCACCTTTCCCTCCTCCCATAGGAAGGGTAGTGAGACTGTTTTTGAAGACTTGTTCAAAGGCTAAAAACTTAAGTACACTCAAGTTTACACTTGGATGAAAGCGTAACCCACCTTTATAGGGGCCAATGGCTGAATTCATTTCAATGCGATATCCACGATTCACTTGAATTTCATTTTGATCATTAATCCACGCAACTCTAAAGGAAACTACACGTTCTGGTTCAACCATACGCAGTAAAATATTTTGCCCATAATAAATGTCATTTTTAACAATATAAGGGATTACATTTTCAGCAACCTCAGTAACTGCCTGCATAAATTCAGGCTCATTTTGGTTTCTTTCTTGGACTTGTGCCAAAAAATTATCGATGATTTTTTTCATTTCAACGGGTTTTTTTAAGAGCAGTAATTATTAAAAATTGTTATGATAACGAATGTAGTTTTTTTGTTTCTTTTCATGCAAATAAAAGTGCAACAACTTCTTCAATTTTGGTTAGAGATAATAAATGGACTCCTGTGTCATTGAATTTATTTTTTATTCCTTTGGAGGTAACTATGGTTTCAAAACCAAGTTTTTTGGACTCCGAAATCCGTTGATCCAATTTGGATACAGGGCGTAATTCTCCAGAAAGTCCAATTTCTGCTGAAAAACAAATTTCTTTGGGGAGAGCTATGTCGTGATAACTTGATAAAACAGCTGCAACCACAGCAAGATCAATTGCAGGATCTTCGCTACTTATTCCACCCGTAATATTTAAGAAAACATCTTTAGTTCCTAATTGAAACCCTGCTCTTTTTTCGAGTACAGCCAACAACATATTGAGTCTTTTGGTATTAAATCCTGTAGTGCTTCTTTGAGGTGTTCCATAAACTGCTGTACTAACCAAGGCTTGAACTTCAATCATTAGAGGGCGAACACCTTGAATTGTAGCGGCAATTGCATGACCACTCATTTCTCGATTGGTTTGAGAAATTAATAGCTCACTAGGGTTTGTTACAATTCTCAGTCCATTGGATAACATTTCATAGATTCCGATTTCATCGGTGGATCCAAAGCGATTTTTTTGAGCTCTTATGATTCTGTAAAGATGATTTCGATCTCCTTCAAAATGAAGAACTGTATCTACCATATGTTCTAAAACTTTTGGTCCAGCAATAGTTCCGTCTTTGGTTATGTGGCCAACCAAAATAACAGGAGTTTGGGTTTTTTTAGCATACTGAATTAGCTCTGAGCTACATTCTTTAATTTGAGAAACACTTCCTGAACTACTTTCGATATATTGTGTTTGTAAGGTTTGAATGGAGTCAATGATAACAATATCTGGATCAAGTAATTCGATTTGTTTGAATATTTTTTGTGTTACAGTTTCGCTCAACACATAACAATTTGCGTTTTGTAAATCGATTCGTTCAGCTCTTAATTTGATTTGTTTTTGACTTTCTTCTCCGGAAACATAAAGTACTTTTCCTTCAATTTGAAGTGAAATTTGTAGTAATAATGTAGATTTTCCTATTCCTGGTTCACCTCCTAAAAGTGTTATTGACCCAGGAACAAGCCCCCCTCCCATCACTCTGTTTAGCTCAGAGTCATTTGTCGAAATTCTAGGCTCTTTATCGGTGTCAATTTCTTGAATTCTCACCGGATGAGTTCCTTTTGCATTAGTGGATTTTGACTCTACCCATCCTTTTCTCTCTTTTTTTTCTATGACCTCTTCAACAAGGGTATTCCATTCTTTGCATCCGTTGCACTGACCTTGCCATTTGGAATGTGGAGTTCCACACTTTTGACAAAAAAAAGTTGTTTTTACTTTAGTCATTGTAGAGAATTATTTAAGTAATTCAATTTTATTTAAAACTAGTTCTTTTGTTATGAAGTCAATTGGTTCTAGGGTGTACGCACTTTCATAATTTTTAAGTGCTTTTTTATAGTTTTCCAAAATTTCATAACCCAAACCATTAAAGTAGTAACCCATCATGGTTGTTGGATAATCTTGAAGTGCTAATTCTCCTAGGACAAAAAGCGATTCTGCATCAGCTTTTTTTTGAGCAGCAGCAAAAACAGCCATTACATCATTAAGAATATATTTTTTTTGAATTCCAAGTTCACGATATATTCTCTGGTATTTGTTTATCAAGAAGACGTGAGGAGGTTGGTTTTCTTTTAAAATTTTTTCTTTGTACACTTTTGGACTTATAGGTTGGTAAACTCTAAAAATATTTTCTAATGCAACAGGAATAGAATACATAGGCGAAGAAAATTCATCCGGATCTGCTAACACATCATTGGTTAGATGAAACTTTGAATTTTCTACTTTTTTTAGTTCATCACTAAAAATATAAGTATTGTTTTTTTGTCTTTTTGGAAGGTTTTCTGAATTTGAAAGATAATAGCTTATATCCTTTTTGACCGTTGTTGTTTTTGCAATTATAGGATCGATTATTGAACCTGTTAATTCTGGTGTTATGGCTATGTATGCTGAAAATATAGGGTTATTATCCAGTAAAAAGAAGTTTATGAAATTACCCAATTTATTTTTTCCAAGGATCACTTTTAATTTGGAAATATTGTATTGCGATTGAAGACGTTGTACAATGTCAGATATAATAAATTGCTTAAAATTCGATCCGCGGGAACTTAGCTGACCTGAATTTTTATTGATTTCTGAATCTCTTTTAACTTGAGCAGAACCTTCTTGGCGTATTCCAACAACAATCGATTTTGGCATATATCCAATTTTAGAAAGAAATTTAACATTACTTACCGTAAGGTTAAACAAATCATTACCCTCTAAAACTACGATTAAAGGCATAGGATCAATCAATTCGCTATCTGCTTCTGGGACATATAAGTCAATTGTTCTTACTTTTCTAAGAAAAGTAGATTCAATGTTTTCTGTTGTAATTTGAGCTTTGACATCAAAACAAAATAAGACCGTCAAAATTAAAAATAGATTTTTCATAAAGAAAGAACAATCAGTGTAGGTCTAATATACTTACTTTTTTCTGTTTATTAGAGGTAAAATGAAAAATGAAAGACTTCCAAAAACAATAACCATTACTGTTTGAGCAGTCCACATAATCCATCCAAAAGCAAGACTAGATTCTTTTGAAATCCCATAACTTATTAATACTAGAGAAACCGAAAAAGGATAAACCCCTATTCCTCCGTTTGTAGCTGAAATGGTAATAGCACCAACAATAAAGCCAATCAATAAGGCTTCAAAAGGAAGGTCAAGGGTTTCAGGAAAAGCCAATTTAACAACATAAAACATCAAAATATATATGCTCCAGATTAGAAAGGTATGGAATAAATAAGCCCATTTTTTTGGCATTTTCACTAGAGTTAGAATCCCCTCTATGAGTCCCTCAATCAAGCCAAGTATTTTTTTCGCAAAAACAGAATTGGATTTTTTAAGTTTTTTAACCAGAATCCAGAGGGAAAACCCTATTAGTATAATGGAAAAAAACAAAGTGGTTGGATTAAAATATTGCTTTTCTAGGAACGATACAATAAATTCAAATTGAAGTAATAAGGCAATACCGATAACGATAAATAACATGATGAGATCTACCATTCTTTCGGCGATTACAGTACCAAAACTTTTTTCAAAGGGGATACCTTCATAGGTTTTCATTACTGTGGCTCTAAAAAACTCCCCAGATCTTGGGACACCAAGATTAGCAATGTAGGTAATGAAAATAGCTAAAATATTATTGATCAGCCTTGGGCGATACCCCATTGGGTGTAACATAAAATTCCATCGATACGCCCTTGACAAGTGACTGATTAGGCCTAAGCAAAGAGATAAAAAAACAAAACGATAATCAGCATTTTTTACTGCTTGATAGATTTTTTCCCGATCTGATGCGGTTGTGTCTTTGATTGAAAGATAAATGAAAAGAACCCCAATTAGTAACGGGAAAAGGATTTTGAAAAATTTTACAAGTTTCTGTTTTTTCAATACTACTGTAATAAGTTGGTTTTTTCGTTTGGAAATAAAAGTATTGGATTGTACTCTTTTGCTTTTTCGAAAGCGACGAGACAGTAGCTTATGATAATTATAACATCTCCTTTTTGAACTTTTCGAGCTGCTGGACCATTTAAAGTAATTTCACCCGTATTTTTTTCACCTTCAATCACATAGGTTTCAAGGCGTTCACCATTATTGATGTTTACAATTTGTACTTTTTCTCCTGGGACGAGATTTGCAGCTTCAATGAGTGAACGGTCAATTGTAATACTTCCAATGTAATTCAGGTCAGCACCGGTTACAGTTACTCTATGGATTTTAGATTTTAAGATTTCTATTTGCATTGCGCAAAGATATTAAAATTTAATATTGTCAATTAAACGGATATCACCCAATTTGACTGCTATAAAAGCTCTGTTTTTTGTGCCATTTAGCACGCTTATTTTTTGAAGTGACTCGGTGTCTGCGATTGTAAAATACTCCAATTCAAATTCTGGATGGAGTTTAAAAAAATCTATGATCCATGATTCAATTTGAGCGGGGCTATATTTTTCTTTAAGTGCCAGTGCTTTTTGGAGTGTTTGATAGATTATAGGAGCCATTGCACGATGTTTTGGGTTCAAGAGTTTATTTCTCGAACTCATTGCCAATCCATCAGAATGGCGAATAATTGGACAAGGAATTATTTTAACTGGAATTTTTTCTTTTTCTACTAGAGCAGTCACAATTTTTAATTGTTGAAAATCTTTTTCTCCAAAATATGCTGAAGTAGGCTCAAGTACTTCAAAAAGTTTCTGCACAATTGTTGCAACACCTTGAAAATGCCCTTTTCTATTTGCTCCTTCCATAGTTGATTCAAGAGGCCCAAAATTAAAGGGTTTTGCTTTTATGGATTCTAAATATAGATCAGAAGCACTGGGTGCATACACCCATATTTTACCTTTTAACTTTTCAAGTTTTTGAAGATCGGACTCAAGTGTTTTTGGGTAATTTTCTAGATCATTAGGATTGTCAAATTGCGTAGGGTTCACAAAAATTGAAACCAATACAAGTTCATTATCTTCAAGTGCTTTTTTTACGAGCATTATATGACCTTCATGAAGGGCTCCCATTGTTGGTACAAAACCGGTAGATTTTGCTAGAATCTTATTTTTTGACGCCTTAAGTTCGTTTTTGTGGTAAAAAACCTTCATTTACGAAAAGATTTACATGCTAAAAGTACTGTTTTTTCTAATGAACGGAAGAATTTTTGTAATTTTGCTAAACTTTCTATGATAGGAAGCTAAAATCGTTTTATGCAAAACAAGAAAGTTTTAATAATTTCTTCTGAGGTTACTCCATATTTACCTCAGACAGATCAGGCAGTTAATTCGTTCCAAATCCCAAAAACCATCAATGATGCCGGAGGTCAAATAAGAATATTTATGCCCCGTTATGGAATGATAAACGAGCGGAGGCATCAGTTGCACGAAGTCATTCGATTATCAGGAATGAATATGGTTATTAACGATATGGATATGCCCCTGATTATAAAAGTTGCTTCTATCCCCAAAGAACGTATGCAAGTTTATTTTATAGATAACGAAGAATATTTCAAAAGAAAGGCGATGCTTAAGGACGAAGTTGGAAATTTATTTTCTGATAACGACGAGCGAATGATTTTCTTCACCAAAGGGGTTATCGAAACGGTTAAAAAATTGAACTGGTCTCCTGACATCATTCATCTTCACGGATGGTTTACTTCATTGTTCCCATTGTATATGAAAACCTATTTTGCAGAAGACCCCATTTTTGAAACCAGTAAAATCATTACATCAATTTATCCAAAGGATTTTGAAGGTGAAATTTCTTCAGATTTTGAAAATAAAGTTGCATTCGATAATGTTGGTGAAGAAGAAAGAAGTCCATTAAAGAAATCAACCTATGAAAATTTAATCGGCCTAGCGGTTAATTTTTCAGACGGAGTTGTTCTTTCAGGAGAGTCAATTCCTGAAAGTATTTTGTCAAATATCGACACTAAAAAAATTCCTGCCTTAACGTACGAAGACAGCTTAAAGGAAAATGCCTATGTAGATTTTTTTAATAATAAAATTATTTAAAACCCCATGAAACTTAAGGCACCTAAACTGAGGAATGATTTTTTCTTTCTCTTACTTTCGATTATTTTTCTTTCTTGTAACAAAGATTTTAATACAGTAGGATATGATTTAATTTCTACAAATGCCTTTGAAACTGACAAGATTAAACTACCAGTTTTTTCTTATCAAAAAGAATCTCTTACCGATATTCAAACAAATGGCTTACCCATTCAACAATTAGGAACAATTGACGTTCCAAACGTAGGGAGGTCATCTGCTTACATTGTTTCTCAACTCAGTTTACCTCCCACTAATTTCTTTGGTCTGTATACTTCAGAAGACGAATTAGGGGATGAAAATAACGTAAACGCAATACCAGAAAATGAACAAGTAACTTCAGTTTATTTAGAGATACCATTTCTTAACAACGTTCGAGACCAGGATGGTGACGGTGTAATCGATAGTTTGGATGCAGATCCATTTTCTATAACCAGCGATAGTGACGGAGATAGCATAACAGATGCTGTAGAAACTCAAAATGGTACAAACCCGCTCAGTCAAGATTCTGATGGTGATGGAATTCTTGATTCTGAAGACACCGATAATTCAGGCTATCAACCAGAAAATAGAGAATATGATGTTGATTCTATTTTTGGAAACAAAAACGCAACGTTTAATTTAAAGGTAGAAGAACTTACATACTTCCTGAATACATTAAACCCCGAACAAAATTTTGAATCTTTTCAATCGTATTTTACTTCTCGCGATTTTTATGAAGAAGGTTTTGTAGGGGAAATCTTGTTTGACGACACTTATCAGCTGGATTTTAATGAATTACGAATAAACTATAAAGAAGACGATCCCGAAACGGATATTGACGAGACTACACAGGTTGAAACTAGGCGTTCACCTCGTATTAGAATACCTTTGGACACAAATTTTTTTCAAAGTCGTTTCATCGATATTGAAGGCTCAGATTATTTGTCATCCTCCAGTCAGTTTAAAGAATACATGCGCGGAATATACATCCGTATGGAAAACCCATCTGATGATCTTTATATGCTACTCAATTTTGCACAGGCCAATATTCTAGTAAATTATGAATACGATCAATATAATGATAATGGTACACCAGACGACAATTCGGATTTTTCTATAGATAAAGTTGAGCGTAATTTCATCTTAACCCCAAGTATAACAATTAATCATTTAGAAAATTCTGGATTTAATCCAGAGATAACCCAAGCTATTAATCAAACTGAAGGCTCGGGTAAAATTTTTTCTAAAGGGGGAATAGGACTTATTTCATCTATTGAATTATTTGGGAAACACTCTGATGGTTCTGCAGATACTAAACTTCAAGAACTTCGTGAAAATAACTGGCTGGTTAATGAAGCAAATTTAGTGTTTTACGTCGATCCAGCATCTGTAAGTAACTGGACACCTGAAAATCCAATTGCAAATCGATTGTATTTATACAACAAAAGAGATACAGCTCCTTTATTAGATTACTTTTCTGACTTAACTTCGGATATTACAAAAACGAATGCTGGAAAAATTAATCATGGGGGAATACTTGAATATAAAGATGACGGCACACCATATCGTTATAAATTTAGAATAACACAACACATCAACAACCTCTTACGAAAAGATTCTACCAACATAGCTTTAGGTTTGGTTGTTGCAGCAGACATTAATGATTACAGCACTATAAAGGCTCGATCTATAGATGAAGGCAAAGAGATTTTATATCCTACAACTTCTGTTTTAAATCCATTGAGCTCAGTTTTGATAGGCTCTCATCCAGCAGAAGGCTTAGAAGATCTTAAATTAGAATTAGAGTTAATTTACACTGATTTTTCAAACTAAATAACACAATTTATGTGTGGAATAGTAGCTTATATCGGCCAACAACAGGCCTCCCCAATTATTATCAAAGGCTTAAAAAGATTAGAATACCGAGGCTATGACAGTACAGGGATTTCTCTTTACGACGGCAACGAATTACACACAATTAAAACAACAGGTAAAGTAAGTGACCTTGAAGCTAAGTTTGAGATGCTTCCACCTATTACTGCTCAGGTTGGAATTGGTCATACACGATGGGCAACTCACGGTATCCCCAATGATGTAAATGCACATCCTCAAAATTCAAATTCCAAAGATTTGGCTGTGGTTCACAACGGGATCATTGAAAATTATGCATCATTAAAAGAAGAGTTGATTCATAGGGGTTACCATTTTAATTCGGATACTGACACCGAGGTTTTGGTCAATCTTATTGAAGACGTTCAAAAAAAAGAAAAAGTAAAGCTTGGTAAAGCAGTGCAAATTGCATTATCACAAGTAATAGGAGCATATGCAATAGTAGTATTTGACAGAAAAAAACCAAACGAACTTATAGCGGCCAGACTTGGAAGCCCTTTGGCAATTGGTGTTGGGGGTGAAGAGTTTTTTGTTGCTTCAGATGCTACTCCCTTTCTAGAATATACTAAAAATGTAATTTATTTAGAAGAAGAACATTTAGCAATTATTCGTTCTGATCGGGAGGTTTCTATTCGTAAAATTGCAAACGATAAAATAATTAAACCCTATGTAGAAGAGCTTCAAATGAGTTTGGAGAATATTCAAAAAGGAGGATTTGATTACTTCATGCTCAAAGAAATATTTGAACAGCCACAAGCAATAAAAGATACGCTAAGAGGGCGATTGCTTTCTGATGAAGGAGTAATAAATCTTTCAAGTTTGCGAGAGCATGAAAACAAATTTTTAAAAGCCAAGCGCATATTAATTGTAGCTTGTGGTACATCATGGCATGCCGGATTGGTTGCAGAATATCTTCTAGAAAAGTTTACTAGAATACCTGTTGAGGTAGAATATGCTTCTGAATTTAGATATCGAGATCCTATCATTTTCCCTGATGATATAATCATAGCCATTTCTCAATCTGGTGAAACTGCGGATACTCTTGCGGCAATTAAAATAGCAAAAGAACGCGGAGCCTTTGTTTTTGGAATATGTAATGTGGTAGGGTCATCCATTTCTAGATTAACAGACACAGGATGTTACACTCATGCTGGACCAGAAATTGGAGTAGCATCTACAAAGGCATTTACAACCCAAATTACGGTTTTATCTCTTTTATCCCTCCATCTAGGAATGGTAAAAGGAACTCTTTCTCGTTCTAAATATCAACATCACCTTCTTGAATTGGAGTCTTTGCCCGAAAAGGTTGAACAAATTTTAAAGCAAGAAAATTTTATAAAAGAAGTGGCTTTTACGTTTAAAGAAGCAACCAATTGCATTTATCTAGGTAGAGGTTATAATTTCCCGGTTGCATTAGAAGGAGCCTTAAAATTAAAAGAGATTTCTTATATACATGCAGAGGGATACCCAGCGGCTGAAATGAAACATGGTCCAATTGCTTTGATTGATGAACAAATGCCTGTGGTTGTAATTGCAACCAAAAAAGGGCATTACGATAAAGTTGTAAGTAATATTCAAGAAATAAAATCTCGAAAAGGACGAATTATAGCTGTTGTTAGTCAAGGTGATGTTCGTGTAAAAGAATTGTCAGACCACTGTATTGAAATTCCGGAATCATTAGAATGCTTTACCCCGATTTTAACAACAATTCCATTACAGTTATTATCCTATTATATTGCTGTTCAAAGAGGCTGTAATGTCGACCAGCCCAGAAACTTGGCAAAATCAGTTACAGTGGAGTAGAGATATGGAACGAGATTTTTAACCCTATAGGTATTCTCATAACTTTCTCAATATCAACTACTACTACCAAACTTTGGGAATCTAATTACTCGGAATATCAAGAGTATTTATTCAACCGTATTTGTGAGTATAAAGAGAAATCTTTAACCCCTATTGTGTATCGTAAAATCTCTCAAATCCTCAATAAGGAGGGGTTAAAAACTCCTCGTGGAAGTATCTTTAAGAACAATCACGTTCATTCCATTTATAAGAAAGGTAAGATTAGAGAAGAATGAATCAATCTTGAGGATATCGTTGAGGTTTCTCGACCTACAATTGAAATTATTTAGATACAAATATTAGTAGAAAAAATTATACACTTAAAATATGAAAAAAGGATTTTTAATTTTGATTAGAGTATTTGTTGTTGTAGGAATACTCCATTTCGTTTCAATGAGAACTATGAAATTGGCAGAAACTAAAAAAACTATTTACAGAAAATTCTTTTGGCATCTCTACGGAATCATTTTTATGTTAAGTGGAGGATTAAATCTAATTGAAAAAGGAGAGTTTCATTGGAGTTTTACCTTACAGTTTATAATAGGATTGGTTACTGTAATTTTAAACCTATTAGGAAAAATAGAAACCAAATCTTCGTTAATTAGATAGGGGTTATAAATCTTACTCCACAAGATTATTACCTAACGGTGGAGTAAGGATTTGGGATGATAGGAGTAACCCAAAATATTCATAAGTTTCTCAAGAAAAATCACAACAGCTCCTTTATAATCAAGAAGATTAAACAAGAACGGATCAACAGAAAGGTAATCTTACAGATTTCTCAACCAACTAATAGAATTCTATTTTGAAAATTTCTTAAAGTAGGATAAACTCATAGTTATAAAACCAATCGAATACAGTAAATACTGAGTGACTTGATAAGGAAAAATATCTTTGGATAGATAGGTCAATACTATCATACCAAGTGAAATATAAAAGAGTTTTTTATTTATACAAAGTTAATTAAAAAAAATCGATTTAAATTTTGATGTTGGGAAGTAGTAAAGGAGAATAATTTTAGTTTAATGGAAAAATTCATTACTGCGCAATAAAACTTATCTTTGAAAATTAAAATTTCAAATATCAATTAAAGAAGGAATCAATGGAAGGGAAAAACACCAAAATAACGGTAAAACTTAATGGACAGTTTGCAGTTGAAGGATCAGTAGATTTGGTTGATATTGACGGAAATGAAATTAAACATGGACCTCGATTTTCTTTATGTGGTTGTTCGAAATCTGCGAACAAACCTTTTTGTGATGGATCACATAAAGATTAAAAAAGGAACATTTTTAGAATTCTTACTATATTAATAAGATGAATTTAAGACTCCAAGAATTCGGGTTAATTGTTTATCGCTTTTCTTTGGGATATACATTCTTTTTTATTGCCCGTTGTCTTTTCGTACTATTCAATTTAGACCTGTTAGAAATAGCTGGTTTTTTTGAGTTTCTTGAACTTTGCATTTACGGATTAACATTCGATACTTCAGCGATGTTTTATGCGAATGCAATCTTTTTGTTGGGATCTATTCTTCCAGGAACTTTTACAACATCTAAAAACTATCAAAAAGTACTCTTTAATCTCTATATTTTTTTTAACGGAATTGCTTTGGCGTTAAATTATTTGGACATAGCATATTATCGTTTTAATTTAAGTAGACTAACGAGTAAAGCTTTTGAAGTATTAGAGAATGAAAGTAATGGGCTAGCTCTTTTGGGTTCCTTTGTGATAGATTATTGGTATCTTTTTCTTTTGTATTTTGGGTCACTATATTTTTGGGGGAAATTATACAAGCACTTTACTTTAGAACGAGTACTAAAGGTTCATTTACCATCATACGTGGCTTCATCAATTCTAATGTTTTTGATTGTTCCAGGAATTGCAATTATAGGGATTAGAGGAGACTGGAGGCATAGTACACGGCCAATTACTCTGGTACATGCAATGGAAAAAGTAGATCACCCTACAAAAGCAGATGTAGTGCTCAACTCTCTTTTTACCTTTATACGAACTTTTGGCAAAAGTAATTTTAGAATTTCAGAAGAATTTAGTGATATACAAATAAACCAATTAATTCAACCTATCAAACAATATGAACCTTCAAAAGAATTTTCAACACCTCCTAATGTAATTATTTTTATTTTAGAAAGTTTTGGGCGAGAATATTGGGGCTCTATGAATCGTTCTAGAGGAATAGAAAACTTCGAAAGTTTTACTCCTTTTTTAGATTCTTTGGCAAAACACAGCCTAGTGTTTTCAAATGGTTTTACAAACAGTAGAAAGTCCATTCATGGAATGCCAGCTGTTTTGGCAGGAATCCCCTCTTTTGATGTTGCTTATACTTCTTCACAATACTCCAATCAATCTCTTCAATCCTTGGTTTCAATTGCAGAGGAAATGGAATATTCAACCTCTTTTTTTCATGGAGCACCCAATGGGTCAATGGGATTCTTGGGCTTCTCTAAGGTTTTGGGATTTGATAAGTATTATGGAAAAAATGAATACAATAACAATGAAGATTATGATGGTATCTGGGGTATTTGGGATGAGCCTTTTTTCGAATTTACTCAGGATAAATTATCTGAAAATAAAAGTCCATTTTTAGCAACAATTTTTTCAGTTAGTTCACATGCGCCCTTCAAGATACCAGAACAGTATCAAGGAAAATTTAAAGAAGGATATATAGCGATGCATCCTTGTGTTCAGTATACAGACTATGCCATTGATCGTTTTATGAAGTCAAGTAAAAATGAACCTTGGTTCGAGAATACAATTTTTGTTTTTACGGCAGATCATTCAAATCTCTCTTATTTTGAGTTTTATCAAAAATCAATTAATCGTTTTGCAATCCCAATTATGTTCTATGCTCCAGGCAGGTTCTGGGGAGAGGATCGTTTTGACCTTGCACAACATATGGATATAATGCCAACGGTTGCTCAACTTATGGGATATAAAAAATCTATTCGGAGCTGGGGAAGAAGTTTGGTAAGTGAAGAAGAACCCTCTCTTGTGGTTAACTATTTTGGTGCAGGGTCATACTTTTTTATGAACCAGCAGTACATTTGTATTTATAATGGATCTGAAGCCATTGGGTTTTATGATAAAGAAGACTATGGTCTTGAAAAGAATCTCATTCAAAATAGAACCGAAGAGATGGATGATATTGTATTAAAGGGGAAAGCCTTTCTTCAGGATTACAACAATCGAATTGTCAGGGGAAATTTAGAAGCTGAATAGTGAAGAAAAAAAAGATTCATTTTATTATTAACTCTCGTTCAAAGAATGCAATAACTCAACTCACAGAGCAGCTGCAAAAAAGTTCGTATTGGACTAATGAATTCGATTATTTTTTATGGGAAACACAATACAAGAATCATGCTTTGGAGCTCGCCCAAAAAGCTATTGAAGATGGAACTTCTGGTATTGTAGCTTGTGGTGGGGACGGCACCATCAATGAAATTACAGGTTTTCTTGTTGAAACAAAAACACCTTTGGGGATTATCCCCTTAGGGTCTGGGAACAGTATTGCAAGACATTTAAAAATACCACTAAACATTGAAGGAGCCCTAAAGGTTATTGAAAATCAAAATGTCATCAATGTAAATGCCGGTTCTGTAAATGATTTTGTTTTTTTATCAAATATGGGAGTAAGTTTTGATTCTTATTTTATCAATTCCTATCAAAGCATACCCTCCCGAGGTTTTTATGCTTATTTTATAGCTGTTTTTTTGGCACTTTATGAATATAAAACGCAGCAGTTTTCACTTTACTATCAGGGGATAAAAAGAGAAGTAAGCCCTTTTCTACTGATGGTGGTTAACACCAATCAATTTGGATATGATTTTTCAATATCTAGAAAATCAATCATAAACGACGGAAAATTTGAATTAATCCTTTACAAAAAAAAATCTGTTTGGGCACTTTTTAACTTATTTCTAGCGAGTCGATTTGGGTTAAAATTATCAAAAAAATTATTGGAAATTATTCCGATAACTGAAGTTAAAATTAAGAATGTCTCCAAGAATTTTTTAATCCAATTGGATGGGGAAATTAATTCAATTTCTGCTGAAGAGTTGAGTATAAAAATCCACCCCAGAGGAGTAAACATTTGGGCACCACAATAATTTTTTTGTAATTATTGAAGCTAAATTATTTCCCAAAGATTATATCCAATCCAAACGATTACAAAACCAATTATGCCTTGTAAGAATGTGGCAAAAGTATGATGCCGATAAGCAGTTTTGATGTCTAAACCTCCAATTTGTGAAACGATCCAAAAGTAGGAGTCGTTAGCATGGGAAACAGTCATAGAACCCACACCTATAGCCATAATTACCCATATCTTACCCAGCTCTGAATCTATTCCTAAAACAGCCAACAAAGGGAACACAATAGATGAGGTGGTTATGATTGCAACAGTTGAAGAACCTTGAGCTGTTTTTAGTACAGCAGCAATAAGGAATGGAATTATAATCCCTAGTTGATTATTTACAAGAGTGTTTTCTAAATAAGCAGCTATCGGAATTTGTTGAATCACTTCTCCTAATATTCCACCCATCCCTGTTATGATTAATATTGGCGCAGCTGATTTTATGCTCAGTTCAATACATTTTTTTAGGTTGAGGGAGCTGTATTTGAGTAAACCAAAACTAAAAATTACACCTACTAATATTGCATTGGATGGAGTCGTTATTAATTTCATAAAATCAACCAAAATATTGCTAGAAACCAAATCATTTAAAACCTGTAATAAGGTTCCTAAAGCCATCAAAATAATAGGAAGAATAATTGGAGCTAATGATGTGCTTAATGGAGGCAAATTACTTTTCCCAGTATTATCGTCTTCCGGTTTGGTGTCCACATCACTTGTTTGAATGATGGGTTTTTTTGAAATAGAATATGCATAAAAAGCTCCGACTAAAATCAAAACAAAAGCCAGTGCAGCTCCAATACAAATCAAGACAAATAAGTTGTTCATTTCTAAATTTGCAGCAGCAGCTAAAGGCCCAGGAGTTGGGGGACTAATACATGGGGAGCGAAAAGACCTGTCGATAAAGCAATGGTTAGCGCTATTTTTGATGTGTTTGTTTTTTCCGCCAATGATTTGTTTAATGAGGATAAAATAACAAAAGCTGAATCGCCAAAATACAGGAATCGAAACGACATATCCAATACAACTGACACCAAAAGGCATAGGTAATTTATAAAGTAGTTTTAAAAGTGCATTTGCGATGCTGTGAGTTGCGTTTGTATTTTCTAAAATAACACCAATAATGGTTCCGTATAAAACGAGCAGCCCAATGCTTTCAAAGGTTTTCCCAAATCCTTTTGCAAACACTTGTGGAATAACTCCAAAAGGAAGTTGTAGTGAAAATACCAAAAAAAAGCAACCAGCAAGTAAAACAAGAAAAGGATGCAACTTAAGTTTTGTAGTTCCCACTACAATCCATGCAATTGTTATTAAAATAAAGCTAAAAGCTGAAGCCATTGTGTAATTTGTTTTACTAAAATAAGAGAATAAATTTAGAGTTCTTTTTTATTCTATCTTTACCTATTAAAAATCAATTTATGGAAGAGCATTTGTCGATTTTATCTCACAATCGAGCCCTTTATTCACGCTTTTTGAATCACTTTAGTTTAGAACAACTCAACACCATTCCAAAAGGGTTTAATAATAACATCATTTGGAATGTAGCACATGCTTTGGTAACCCAACAATTGATTATGTATGAGTTATCGGGAGTAACCCCGCTTGTTTCTCAAGAATGGATTGATTCTTATAAAAAAGGAACCAAGCCAGAAACAGATGTTTCACAAGAGCATGTTGACCAAATCGATAAGGCATTATTTAGCTCATTATATCAACTAAAGGAAGACTTGGGTTCCGATCTTTTTAAAAACTTTAAGCCCTATGCAACTTCTACAAAGATGGAACTAAAGTCTATTGAAACTGCTTTCCCATTTATTTTATTCCATGACGGGATTCATATTGGGTCTGTTTTAGCTTTGGCAAAATTGGTTTAGCAATTACTGATGGAGTTGATGATTTGTTTTGCGTGAATTCTAGAGTTTTCAATAAACCATTTATTGGTCTTCAAACCTCCACAAACGACCCCAGCAAGATATACACCTTTCTGAGAAGACTCCATTGATTCGCTGTTGTACTTGGGAGTTTTATAATCATCTGAGTGAAATTCAACCCCTAAAGACTCTAGTAGTGAAAAATCAGGCTGATACCCAGTCATTGCTAATACAAAATCATTGGGGATTTCGATATTTCCTTTAGGAGTTTGAACACGAACAATTTTAGATTTAATTTCAAGCAAATTAGATTCAAAATAAGCAGGGATACTTCCTTCTTCTATTCTGTTTACAATATCGGGCCTTGCCCAGTATTTAACATTGGTTCCAATTTCTTTTTCTCGAACAATTAAAGTTACACTCTTAGCACCTTTTCGGTAAGTTTCTAAGGCCACATCGACTGCCGAATTTGCTGCTCCTACAATCACGAGGTCCATTCCAAAGTACGGATGAGGTTCTTTGTAGTAGTGAGTAACTTTATCGAGTTCTTCTCCAGGAATATTTAATTTGTAGGGTAAATCATAAAAACCAGTTGCCAAAACAATTTTTTTAGATTGATAAACTCCCTTGGGAGTATAAACTTCAAAACCTTTGATTGATTTTTTAAAGCTTGTAATTTTTTCGTAAAGATTTATTTTAAGTTCCCAGGCAGTAGCCACCCGGCGGTAATATTCTAGGGCTTCAGCTCGGGTAGGTTTAGGGTTATTCGAAATAAATGGGATTTCACCTATTTCTAAACGCTCAGAAGTTGAAAAAAAGGTCATATTTTGGGGATAGTGGTAAATGGAGTTTACCAAAACACCTTTTTCAATTATCAAATAATCCAATCCCATCTTTTTTGCCTCAATTCCACAGGCTAGACCTATCGGACCTGCTCCAACAATGATTAAATCTTTCATAATTCAAATATAAAATAAACTCTATTAAACCATTTGGAACCAAATAATTTTTTATTTATAATTATTTATTATAATTATTTTTTTAAAATCAATATAACTTATATTAGATATTAAATAAACCAACTTCTTCTATATTTAGCTCGAAAAATAAATTTATTATAGATTTTTATTATTTATTATTATAAAACATAGAAATAATCTCTTGTCTTATATATAGGATAATTAATGAACTTATAAAAAGGCCTATTCCAAGACCAATACTGTGGAAGTAAACGCCCAAAAAAAATAAAATTATCCACCAAAAAATAAAAATTAAAAGGCCAACAGAGTATTTTACGGAGTTATGAAATACAATATCTGGAAACAAACCTAATATTTTTTGAAGTATCAATAAAGGCAACAAATTCGGAAGACTAAAGATTTTGACCCAAAATTTAAGCAGGTTAATTTTTTCTTCGGTTTTTTTTAAACCTTTTGATAAAGTAGTAAGTGACTTTTTGAACTCAGGAAATCCAAGTTTGGTGTTCTGGAGGTTGATATATTTTTTCTTTTCTAAATAATGTTCATCATTTTCTGGAAGCCACAAGCATGATTTCATCCCAACCTCTAGAGCATCACGAAGTGAGTTTATTGCTTTAACATTGTTTTTCTGATAACGCTCTAAAAACTCATAAACTCTTATGGGTTTTCCATAAACCACGTGAACTTCTTGCCAAGGCAATTGATGATGACTGTAGTTGATTCCCACAGGCACGATATAAATTTTAGTGTTATTAGATTTCTCTTGAGCTTCTAATACTAAACGGCTACTTCCCTTGGATAGCCTTTGAAGGTAATATTCGTTGTGATGTCTTCCTTCGGAAAACATCATCATTTTTTTACCATCGGCCAACAATTCATAACATTGATCAAAAATCTGTTGGTTTTTTTTTAAACTACTATATCCATCACGAATCCGATAAACAGGAAGCATCTTAAGGGCATCTAAAAACCATTGAAACAGTCCTCCAAACACATCGCTTCTTGTCAAAGAAGTTACTTTAAATCCACAAGTTGTCCCCACTATTAGGGGATCTAGAAATGCGCCCTGATGATTTGGTGAGAAAAGAACACCGCCTGATTTGGGAATATTTTCCAGGCCGTAAACTCGAAATTTTTTAAAATAAAAATGATTGTAGTTTTTAAATACTAAAATAATTAAATTATAAAATCTTTTTTTCATGGGCAACTAGCCAATTCTATTAAAATTGTAAAACTAAATATACTCATCTAAATGATATACTTGCTTAAATAATTACCTTTTATTTCAAAAATAAAACAACAGAAATAAAATATATTATAGATAGTTTAACATCTTTTGAAATCAATAGAATAGCAGATGTTTTTTTTTATTAAAAAGTTAGCTTTCAAAGTGATTCTTTTTGATGGAAACATTATATTTGCAAGCGAAATAAAAGACAAAAACTAACTCAATTTCAACATATGGAAGCGACTGCAGGAAAAGTTTCTCAAATCATAGGACCCGTAGTAGATGTTACCTTTTCAGGAACAGATATTAAACTACCTAAAATTTACGATTCATTAGAAATCAAAACCAAGTCAGGGGGACTTCTTGTATTAGAGGTTCAGTCTCATGTTGGAGAAAACACCGTAAGAACAATTTCAATGGATTCAACCGATGGATTGAGTAGAGGTGAAGAAGTTGTTGCTACAGGGAGTCCAATTCAAATGCCCATCGGAGATGATGTTTATGGGAGATTATTTAATGTAATTGGAGATGCAATTGATGGGATTGGAGATTTGCCAAAATCTGGCGAAAACGGATTGCCAATTCACCGTCAAGCACCCGCTTTTGATGAGTTATCAACTTCTACAGAAGTTCTTTTCACAGGAATTAAAGTAATTGATCTTATTGAGCCTTATGCAAAGGGAGGTAAAATCGGTCTTTTCGGTGGAGCGGGTGTAGGTAAAACCGTTCTGATACAAGAATTAATTAATAACATCGCCAAAGGGCACGGAGGATTGTCTGTTTTTGCAGGTGTAGGGGAACGTACTCGTGAGGGTAATGACCTTCTTCGTGAAATGCTCGAATCTGGAATCATAAAATACGGCGACGACTTCTTACATTCTATGGAAGAAGGAGGCTGGGATTTGAGTAAAGTTGACAAATCTGCTATGAAAGATTCAAAAGCAACTTTTGTATTTGGACAAATGAATGAGCCACCGGGGGCTCGTGCTCGAGTAGCACTTTCTGGTTTAACAATTGCAGAATATTTCCGTGATGGTGCAGGAGAGGCACAAGGGAAAGATGTACTTTTCTTTGTCGATAACATCTTCCGATTCACACAGGCAGGATCCGAGGTATCTGCTCTCCTTGGACGTATGCCTTCGGCGGTAGGATATCAGCCAACTCTAGCTACTGAAATGGGAGCTATGCAAGAACGAATTACATCAACAAAAAGAGGATCTATTACATCGGTTCAAGCTGTATATGTACCAGCAGATGACCTTACAGATCCAGCTCCAGCTACTACATTTGCTCATCTTGATGCAACAACTGTTTTGTCTCGTAAAATTGCAGAGCTTGGAATATATCCAGCAGTAGACCCGCTGGATTCAACCTCACGAATTTTGACGGCTGAAATATTAGGAGACTATCATTATAATTGTGCTCAACGCGTTAAAGAATTATTACAACGATACAAAGAACTTCAAGACATCATTGCTATTTTAGGAATGGAAGAGCTTTCAGAAGAAGATAAAATGGCTGTGGGTAGAGCAAGGCGAGTACAACGATTTTTGTCTCAACCGTTCCACGTAGCAGAACAGTTTACTGGAATTCCTGGTGTTTTAGTTGATATCAAAGAAACCATCAAAGGATTCAACATGATTATGGATGGAGAATTAGACCATCTTCCTGAAGCAGCCTTTAACTTAAAAGGAAGCATAGAAGAAGCTATTGAAGCAGGTGAAAAAATGTTATCTGAAGAATAATAAAATATGTATTTAGAAATTATTTCTCCCGAGGCTACTCTATATACTGGTAATATAGATTCTTTATCCGTACCAGGAACAGATGGTTCTTTTCAGGTTTTGGAAAATCATGCAGCAATTGTATCTACTTTAGTTAAAGGAAAAGTAACAATCAAGGGTACCTTTGACTCTTCAAAATCTTTTGAAATACCCTTTAAAAAAATCGATTCAAATTCGGTAGCGCTTGAAATTTCTTCAGGAACAGTTGAGTGTCAAGACAACAAATTAATCCTTCTAGTAGATTAATTTTTTAACTTTTATATTAGCACAAAAATTATTCAGAAAAAAATTTCCCAAAACCTAATTAGAAAACAACTAAGTTTTTTGTTAGTCCTGTTGTGCTTAACTAGCCTTTTTTCACAAACAGACTCTTTAGAAGTTAAAACCAATAAGCTGGATGAAATTGTACTCAACACCAATAGAATAGACTTATCTCTTTCAAAACATTCCAGAACTTTACAGATAATCAACGCTGATGAAATTCAAAAGAGTGGAGCAACAAATCTAGTTGTTTTGTTGCAACAAATATCAGGAATTGATATACGTCGAAGAGGTGTAGAAGGAATGCAAGCTGATTTGTATATTAGAGGTGGAAGTTTTGATCAGACGCTACTTTTGGTTGATGGTATAAAATTAGATGATGCTCAAACAGGGCATCATACGTTGAATTTACTTCCTCCAATAGCTTTGATCGAGCGAGTAGAAATTTTAAAAGGTCCAGCAGCAAGGATTTTTGGACAGAATGCCTTTACTGGAGCAATCAATATCGTAACCAAAACTGCGGGTACCGGCAAGAATCAAATTTCCGCCCAGTTTGGCTCCTTCGACCAAAAACATTATAGAGCAACCCTTCAGAATAACTCAGACCAATTGGGATTATTGGGATATTTTTCAGGTAACTGTTCAGACGGATATAGATATAATACTGACTTCAATAACACAAATTATTTCATTAAAGGTAATCTTATTTCAGATAATTTACCCTTTCAATTTTTAGGATATTTTTCGGAAAGAAAATTTGGAGCAAACGGTTTTTATGCTACTCCAGCTGCGACTGAACAGTATGAGGAAACTCAAGGGAGCTTAGTAGCATTTTCTTCGATAATTAAGAAAGAAAAAGCCGTTTTTAAGCCCAGAATTTACTGGAGAAGAAATCAAGATATTTATATTTATATAAGAGATAATCCTAGTGTTTATAGAAACCTTCACATATCCAATAAAATTGGTGCATCTTTAGACTACAGCCTTTTTTCTAGTTTGGGTACTACTGGACTTGGTGTTGACTTGTCTCGGGTGAGCATCAGTAGTAATAACTTGGGAGAACACGATCGAATAATTACTAATATTTTTGCTGAACACCGTTTTTTGTTTTTGAATGATAAGTTAGACATAACCCCAGGAATTGCATTCAATAATTATACTGATTTTGGAACGCGGTTTTTTCCAGGGATTGATTTAGGAATGGCCTTATCATCTAGATTTAGAGCGTATGGAAACATAGGTTCAACATACAGAATCCCAACTTATACAGATTTGTATTATAGTGATAGAACTACTTTAGGCAATGAAAGCTTGAAGCCCGAAAGTGCTCTTGCCTTAGAACTGGGCTTTCGTTTATCAGGAGTAAAATCCTTTTTATCTGCTTCTTATTTCAACCGTAATTCCAATAATTTAATTGATTATGTCAAAAACACGGAAGAAGAATTATGGCAGGCAAATAATATTCAAAAGGTAACCACTAATGGTTTTGAGTTAGAATATAAACATACCTATTCCCTTTTCGATTTTACACAAAACATTCAATTGGGTTATACCTATATTGATGATACAGTGAAGGGTACCGCTGATTATGCTTTATCGCGTTATTCCATCAATTCATTAAAAAATCATTTTACCATACGCTCCTATAATAAATGGTCGAAGAATTTGTCATCAAGTATAGTCCTTAAAAAAGCAGAACGATCAATCGGAGACCCATACACCGTGTTGGATATAAGTACTCAATGGATCTCAACGAATAAAAGATTTGAAGTGATTCTTCTTCTGAATAATATTTTTAATGAAGTTTACACAGAAACTAACCTAGTTCCAATGCCAAAAGGAAACGGAAGCATAGGACTTCAGTACAACATATTTTAGGAATATTCTCTTTTTTTTTGATTGATTGCTTTAAAAATGAGCTCGTTTTCCCATCCTCTATATTGAAGACGATCAACTACTTTTTTTTGACACAAAAAGAGATCTTTTTGTTTATATTGAATCCAAAATTTATTGAAGAGTTCATCGAAAGTTTTTAGGTATTCTTCATAAGGAATTTCCTCCATTGCTTTTTTGATGTTCCAAGGGCTTATTTGGCGTAATTTTAGTTGGCTTTGAATTCTAATTTTACCCCATTTCTTGTGTCTAAATTTACCCCTAACATACGCTTGTGCAAAACGAGTTTCATTCAAGTAATTATTAGTAATTAATTCACTTATAATTTGGTCAATTGCTACTGGGATTATGTTCAATGATTTTAATTTTTGAACTACCTCTTGATGGCAACGTTCTTGATAGGCACAATAGCGTTCCAGTTTTTTTTGAGCTTCTTGAACTGTAAAAGAAGTTTGTTTTTGCATATTCAAAAATACACCATTTATTATGATTCTTGACCATAAAAAAAGCGGTACTCTTTTGGAGTACCGCTTTTAAAGTTTTAAACACGAATCGCTTTTTTATTACTAATAAAACGATAGTGTAAATAATGATAAGCATCTCTGGGTATGATTTTTACCCGTTTTTTATGCTTAAAAAACCATTGGGTTCGGATGGAAGGGAACCCTCGGTTCAAATAAGCAGCAATAAAAGGATGAATGTGCAATTCAATTTTCTTTTTTTGATGCTGTGCGTTGTTAACAATTTTGTTAAGGTCTGCGTTGATTTTGTCAAGTAAAACAATTGGTGCCTCAACCTCTCCATTTAAATTAGGGTTGGGCTCTTTGGTTTTGATATTCATTTCTGGGCGTACTCGTTGACGAGTAATTTGAATAAGACCAAATTTACTGGGAGGTAGAATTTTGTGTTTGGTTCTATCGGCACTCATTTCTTTTTTTAGATGTTCAAATAGAATACGTCTATTTTCACTAGATCCAAGATCGATAAAGTCTACCACAATTATTCCTCCCATGTCTCGAAGACGTAATTGACGTGCAATTTCAGAAGCCGAAATCATATTGACTTCCATGGCTGTTTCTTCTTGATTTCTCGATTTATTTGATCGATTACCACTATTAACATCAATTACATGCAAAGCTTCTGTGTGTTCAATTACCAAATAAGCTCCTTTTTGCATGGAAACTGTTTTTCCGAAGGCTGTCTTGATTTGTCTTTCAACACTAAATTTTTCGAATATGGGAAGAGAGTCTGTATAGTGTTTTACAATTTTAGCTTTCTTAGGAGCAATAGTTTTTAAGTATTCACTTATTTCACCATACAACTCTTGGTCGTCTACATGTATTCCAGTAAAAGAATCATCGAATATATCACGAAGTATAGAAGAAGAGCGATCTATTTCGCTCAACACTTTAGTTGGATATTTACTTATTTTAGGAAGCCTTGAACACATATTCTTCCAACGCTGAACGAGTTGTTGAAGATCTGCATCGAGCTCGGCTACTTTTTTATCCTTAGCTACTGTTCTAACAATAACTCCAAATCCTTTTGGCCTGATGCTCTGAACGAGACGTTTGAGACGATTTTTCTCTTCTTTGTTTTCAATTTTCTGTGAAATTGAGATTCTTTCAGAAAACGGAACCAATACCATATAGCGTCCAGCTAATGAAAGCTCGGAACTAATTCTTGGTCCTTTGGTCGAAATAGGTTCTTTTACTACCTGAACCAATATTTGTTGGTTCGAGGAAATAGCATCACTGACCATTCCATTTTTTTCAATGTCATTTTCAAAACGAAAATTTTTTAATAAATAATCTTTTGTTTTACCTGTACTTAGCTGTTTAATAAATTTCAATAAAGAAGGAAGTTTGGGACCAAGATCGTGATAGTGTAAAAAACCATCTTTTTCGTGACCTACATTTACAAATGCGGCATTAAGTCCACCAACAGATTTTCTAACTTTGGCAAAAAATATATCACCAACAGAAAATTTGTTATCGTCTATTTCTTTATTGAGCTCAATTAGTTTTCCATCCTTGAGTAATGCGAAATCAACTGCAGAGGAATTCGATCGTATAATCAATTCTTTTTTCACTCTGAGTAATATTATGTTTGTACAAATTAATATTGTACAAACGGATTAAACAATAATTTTTTAGGATTTATCCTGTGAAGCGTAGTTTAGAAAACCTGGCTTCATTTCAAAGAACAATGAATTTTTTAAGTGTATTCTCCACTATTTTTTCTTGTGACGGTTAGCTCTACGTCTTTTTTTGCGTTTGTGCGTAGCAACCTTATGTCTTTTACGTTTTTTACCGCTTGGCATAGTTTGTTTTATTGTTGATTAATAAATTATTTTACGGGAACCATAGTTTTGATTCCTTGTACAAATATTTTTGCTGGCTTAAAAGCCGGAATGTTATGAGCCGGAATTTTTACAGCAGTATTTTTTGAAATATTTCTTCCAGTTTTTTCTGCTCTAGTTTTAACTATAAAACTTCCAAACCCTCTTAAGTAAACATTTTCATTTCCTTCTAAAGAAGATTTAACTTCTTCCATAAATTTTTCTACAGTTGCCTGTACATCACCCTTGTCGATTCCTAGTTGTTCCGAAATATTTGAAACGATTTCTGCTTTAGTCATAATAACTTTTAATTATAATTTATCCTATTTTAAGGAATGCAAATATATAAATTTAAAATTCCCTAGCCTAATTCATTAATATTAACCTTTTTAAATTCAAATCGAAGCATTACTTTTGTAATTTATGACTTGGACTACTCAATTAATGGCCTGGTACAAAGTACACAAAAGATCTTTTCCCTGGCGTAAAAGTACTGATCCATACAGTATCTGGCTTTCTGAGATTATTATGCAACAGACTCGAGTAGCTCATGGAACACCCTATTACGAGAGTTTCATTAAAAATTTCCCTACAGTAAACGATTTAGCTGCTGCTGAAGAACAACAGGTCTTAAAATTATGGCAAGGTTTAGGATATTATTCCCGGGCGAGAAATCTGCATTACACAGCAAAAGAAATTGTATCTGAATATAATTCTGTTTTCCCTAAAACATTCAAAGAACTTTTGACTTTAAAAGGAATTGGAGATTATACTGCTAGTGCTATATCATCAATTTGTTATGACGAACCCCAAGCGGTTATTGACGGGAATGTTTATCGTGTTTTATCTCGTTTTTTTGGGAAAGATACTCCAATAGATGCATCTTGTGCTCTAAAAGAGTTTAAGGAATTAGCAACTCAATTAATGGGAGGAGTAAGTCCAGGTGAATTTAATCAAGCTTTAATGGAATTTGGTGCACTTCAATGCACCCCAAAAAAACCAGCTTGTAATTCATGCCCTTTTCAAAATGATTGCACAGCTTTCAACCAAAACTTAGTGACCAAACTTCCACACAAAAAAAATAAAATTAAGGTTACCGACAGATATTTTAATTACTTAGTTTTTGAAACACCCAATAACAAAACTGTCCTTCAAAAAAGAACAACAAAAGGGATTTGGCAAAATTTGTATGAATTCCCTTTAGTAGAGAGTTTAAATGTTTTGAATATTAGTGAAATTTCTGAGGCTTCCTTAATCTCAAAATACACTATAAATAAAGACACTTCAATATCCATAATTAACGAAATTCCAATTAAACATAAATTATCTCATCAACAGTTGTATATTACATATTGGAAAGTAAAAACCAAAGCTCTTTTGGAAGGAGGAATGTTTGAAAATGAAATTCATAACTATCCAGTACCTAGGGTTTTAGATAAATTTATTAAAAATTTTTATCTTTAAAAACTAGAACTTTATTATATTTAAACATGTTTAATCCTTTAAATCTATCATTATGAGTGGAAGCCTTAATAAAGTTATGTTAATTGGTCATCTTGGAGATGACATAAAAATGCACTATTTCGAAGGAGGAGGAGCAATCGGAAGATTTCCCTTAGCAACTAACGAAACCTACACCAAAAAAGCAACGGGTGAGAAAGTTACCAATACCGATTGGCACAATATAGTTTTGAGAAATAAAGCTGCTGAAATCTGTGAAAAATACTTGAGTAAAGGAGATCGGGTATATGTTGAAGGAAAAATTAAAACAAGAAAATGGCAGGCAGAAGATGGAACTGATCGGTACTCTACCGAAATTAATGTGGATGAATTTACCTTTTTAAGTACCAAAAAAAGTGTTCCAGATGCTCCACCTCCTACCCCAACAAAACCACCTTTTAAAGAAGATGATTTACCTTTTTAATTTAAACCAAAACTAATTGGATCCTGAACCCTTAAGTATTTATATTCTCTTTATATCAATTGAACCAGTTGTAGGTTTAAAAATTATACTTTTGGTATTTTTGCTTATTAGTTCAGCACTAATCTCGGGAGCAGAAGTTGCTTTTTTTTCTTTGACTCCATCTTTGATAGAGGAACAAAAAGAAAAGTACCCTAAGCAAACGATTAGGATTGAAAGTTTATTAAAAAAACCTAAAAGATTATTAGCCACAATTCTTGTGGCTAATAATTTTATTAATATTGGGATTGTACTTTTATTTGCATCTTTAGGGGATTTACTTTTCGGAGGAATTTCTAATGATTTTGTCAAGCTTCTGATAGAAATCGGTTTGATAACTTTTGTAATCTTACTTTTTGGGGAGATTCTACCAAAAATTTATGCCAACAAGAACAGTATGATCTTTTCAAGGGCAATGTCTGGAGTAATTTACCGTTTAGATCGGAACCTGTTATTTTTTGTAACCATCCCAATGAGTAAAATAACCTTGTTCTTGGAAGGTAAATATGGACAACAATCCAACTCTTTTTCTGTTGATACCCTTTCTCAGGCTCTTGAATTTACTGAACAAAAGGACACTACTAAAGAAGAAGATCAAATTTTTCAGGGGATTATTAATTTTGGGGCCACAGACACTAAACAAGTGATGTGCCCTAGAATTGATGTTTTTGCTTTGGACAAGAAAATGTCTTTTGAAGAAATATTACCTTTAATTATTGAGAAAGGATTTTCTAGGATTCCTGTATACAATGAAAAATTGGATCAAATTGATGGGATTTTATATGTTAAAGATTTAATGCCAAACATCAGCACACCCGGGTTTAATTGGCAGAAACTTTTAAGAAAACCTTACTATGTCCCTGAAAACAAAAAACTTGATGATTTATTGAATGAATTCAAAGTCAAGAAAATGCATATGGCTGTTGTAGTTGATGAATATGGCGGAACCTCAGGCATAGTTTCACTTGAGGATCTTATTGAAGAAATTGTAGGAGATATTTCTGATGAGTTTGATGAAGAGGAATTGGAATATTCTAAAATAGATAAAAATAACTTTGTTGTAAATGCAAAGATCAGCCTTAAAGATCTATACAAAATACTCCAACTTGAGGATTTTGAAGCTTTTGAAAAAGCAAAAGGAGATTCGGAAACATTAGCTGGTTTTATTTTAGAGATAGCCCAGCAATTACCTGTTTTTGGACAAAAAATTGTATTTGAAAAAATACTATTTACAATAGAGCTTGTAGATCAAAAAAGGATTAAACAAATCAAAGTAACATTACCATAAGATTTACATGAGGTATCTATACATAATGAAAAATTTTTTGGCATTAGGGGTTTTAATTTTTGGTTCAGTTAGTTGTGAAGAGGATACACTCCCAAAACCAAAAGCTTATTTAAGTTTGAATTATCCTGAACCTATTTATAAAAGTATGGTAGAGGATTGTACTTTTTCTTTTGATATAAATCAGGTAGCAGAAGTTGTTACACAAGATCGTTGTTGGAACAAAATCATATACCCTAAAATGAAAGCAACAATTTATTTATCCTATGTACCAATAGAAAAAAATCTAGATTCCCTTCTTTATGATGCCTATCAAATGCCAAGTAAACATATTGTAAAAGCAGAAGAGATTCCCGAGAGAGTTTTTCAAAACCCAGAAAAGAGAGTTTATGGAACTCTATTCAGAGTTGTAGGAGATGCTGCTTCTCAGGCACAATTTTTTTTGACAGATAGTATCAATCATTTTTTAGTGGGGTCATTATATTTTTTCACAAGACCTCATTATGATTCATTAATGCCTGCAGCACAGTATATTGAAAATGACATGATGCAATTAATGGAATCTTTTGAGTGGAAAAAAGCCGCTAAAAAATAAGGTTACTTTAAAATACTAAAAGAATCAACTCTTATGTTATCAGTAACTTTATAGGTGGAACCAACCTCTTGAATAACCGTGCTTAATTCTTGGTCTTTTATCCAGGTGGGATCAAAAACTACTTGAGCAATAGCATTTTCGAAATCTACTTTAGCAGATTGAACTCCTGGAGTTTTATTTAATTTTTTTTCAATCGATGCAGCACATCCAATTGCACATGTCATTCCTGTAATTTTCAACTCACTTTTGATTAGGTTATCAGAATTCAAAACAACTTTTTGAGATTTTGAATCCTCAATTGTTTTTACTTGTGGAGTGGCTTGTTTACAGCTAATTGAAATAACTAAAGCGAATAGAAGTGTTAAAATTCTTTTCATTATTATTTTTTGTAAAAATACTAAATTTATTAAGAATGTATTTCCTCAAAAATGATGATTTTTACATAAAATTAGGTGTATGACAATAATGTTTAGGAAGTGGGTATACCTCATTTCCCTCTCTATCATCTGGGGGAGTTCTTATATTCTTATTAAAAAAGGACTTATAGGTTTAACACCTCTTCAATTAGGATCATTCAGAATACTTTTTACCACGATTATCCTTCTTTGTTTTGGGGCGAATTCTTTAAGAGGAATAAGCCGAAAACAATGGAACTGGATTTTACAGACGGGTTTTTATGGAACTTTTTTTCCTACTTTTTTATTTTCATATGCAGAGACTGAAGTTGATAGTTCTGTTGCAGCTGTTCTAAACGGATTAACTCCATTGTTTACAATTGTTTTTGCTTACTTTTTGTTTCGTGTTAAGATTCTCAGAAAACAACTTTTAGGAGTTTTAGTAGGCTTTTTGGGAACACTTTTATTGGTGGCTCAAGAATTTTCATTTAATACAAATGGCGATCCAAAATATTCCTTATTGATTGTTTGTGCCTCTATTTTTTATGGTGTTAATGTTAATATCCTAAAAAATAAACTTTCCGAGGTATCACCGATTGCAATTGCATTAGGGAATTTTTTGATGATTACTCCACCAGCAATATTAATTTTATTGTTTTCTGATTTTAATTGGTCTGGATTTTATAATGAAGAGGTTGTTTTAAAATCTATTGGATATATTTTTATTCTTGCTTTATTTGGTACTGCTATTGCAAAAGTTATGTTCAATCAATTGTTAGCTATATCATCAGCGGTTTTTGCAATTTCAATTACTTATTTGTTGCCAATTGTTGCTATTGGTTGGGGGATATTCGATGGAGAGAGCTTTAGTAAATTTCAATGGTTAGCTGCATTTTTAATTATTTCTGGAGTTTATTTGGGGCAAAAAAAAACGTCTAAGTAAGACGAACTTTAAACATATATTTTCTTTAAAGCAATTTCAAGTTCATCTCCTCTTGATTCAATACTTTGTCCCTATGTTTCCAAATATCCTTTGTCTTTATTTACAATCTGTTTCTTCATTAAACTCAACATCATACTGAGGGTTGAATAGAATTGATGTTGGTTCATTTTTTTTAGAAATAACCTCCAATTGCATTCCTTGCGTAGTTCTCTGAGCCGCCTCGCTTTTTGAACTAACGCTCTTGAATTAAGGCCTCCGATAACTTTAATGTAATTATTTATAATAGAGGCAGCTGAATAACCATCAGGCAATTTATTCTAATAATCAGGCCGTTTGATAGGAGTTCCATATTTATTGTAATAAGAAACTTTTAATTTTTCCCCAAAAGGAGCCACATTTTCAAGATTTTTTAAAACATCACTACCCTTTCCCGTTACAAAAACCCGAGCATTATCCAGTTTTATATGTTTTTCTGCAGTCCTTAAAATGTCTGAAACAGTAACTTTGTTTATTTTTTGAAGAAAGGTTTTATAAAAGTCAGCAGGTAGGTTTTCTGATTGAATACTCATGGCATATCGCGCAATTGTTTCAGGCTTTTCAATAGCCAAAACATAAGTTCCTAAATATTTTGCTTTTGCATCATTCAATTCTTTTAATGTTACTTTTTCAGTTCTAATTTTTTCCAATTCTCTTACCAATTCAACTACGGCACTGTCTGTAACTGAACTTCGAACACTTGCAAAGGCGCTCAGTTTTGCACGAGAATATTTATTGGATTGGAACCTTGAATAAGAGCCGTAAGTAAATGCTTTATCTTCTCTGAGGTTTTGAAATAAACGTCCTTGACTTCCACCTCCTAAAATGCTGTTGATTAAAAGCATAGAAAAATAATCTGGATGTTTTTTATTGATTTCATTTGTAAATATTACAGAAACTTCTGACTGACGTGCATTATTCATTTCAATAAAATAAATATCCAATGCTGAACTGTTTTTTGCGGCATCGAATTGATAAGCGGTAGGAGCTTTTCCTTTCCAATTCTTGAATAAAGCTGAAACCTGTTTTTTAACGGCTTTAAAATCAACATCCCCAACAACAACTAAATAAGCATTTTCTGGATTATAATTTGAGGCGTAATATTTTTTTACATCTGAAATATTGAGATTAGAAACACTTTCAATGGAGGTGAATTCTCCATAGGGGTGTTTTTCGCCGAATGTAATTAAATTACCCACTCTACGAGCAGCAGCTTGAACATCTTTATCTGAGGATCGAATCAATTCGATTAGTTTTTCCTTTTCCTTTTCAAATTCTTCATCTAAAAAATTAGGATTTAAAGCAGCATCTGCCATAAGCTCTAGAACTCTTGGGAAATATCGTGAAAGAGATGAGACGAATGCCCTAGAAGAACCAAAACTTAAAGAGGCTCCCATAAAATCAACTTCTTCTTCGAAGGTGTTTTTTTCGATATTTAAAGAACCTTTGCCCAACATGTTTCCTAATAAACTATTTGCGCCGGATAATTTTCCTTCAAAAATTGGGGGGTTGTCAATACTTAAACTAATAGATACTCTAGGAAGTTTATGGTTTTCTACCACCAAAATAGTCATTCCATTTTTTAGGGTAAAACTTTGAGGCTCGTCTAACTGAATTAAAGGAGCGGGTGCAGATTTAGGCTGAATACTTCGGTCGATTTGAGCAGAGATGCCAGAAAGACTAAAGAGTGCAATAAAAAAGAATTGTAATTTTTTCATTTCAAAGAGGTATTATTTAGTAGATTCTGGTAAATAACTGAGCACCAAACGTTGATTGGGCTTCAGGTATTTTTGAGCAACTTGTTGAATTTCCTCTCTGCTAATTGAACGATATATTTTGATTTCTGAGTTGATCAGATTTGTATCCTTATAAAATGCATAGTATTCTGCTAAGGAATTAGCAATTCCTTCAACCGAAGAATTTGAATTCACAAAATTAGTTTCAATCATATTTTGTAGTTTTTGATAATCTTTTTCAGAAATTAATTCTTCTTGAATTTTGATGATCTCTTCATCAAAGTCCTTTGTGATTTTTTCGAGAGAGATATCTCCTAAGGGCAAACCGTAAATGATATACATACTATAATCTTCTTGACCTATATTGAAGGCACCAATTTCTAAAGCATTTTTTTTCTCATCAACCATTTTACGATACAATTTAGATGATTTCCCATCACTTAAATAACTAGAAATCATGTCCAATACTTTTGAATCTCTATTTTTTATTGAGGGAGTTCTATAGGCAGTCACAAGCATAGGTATTTCGATATTTGTATCGTATGCAGTTGCTTCAAGAGTTTCTAAAATCGGCTTTTCTTTTATTTTTTTACGATCGATTACTTTTCCTTTTGGAATAGGGCCAAAATAATTAGCAATCATTTTTTTAGTAGCATCAATTTGAATATCTCCAGCAACCACTAAAATGGCATTATTGGGCACGTAATACTTTTTATTAAATTCCAGAAACTCTTCTAGTTTTGCTGCGTCAAGATGGGCTGTCTCTCCAATAATAGTTCTTTTGTATGGATGATTAACAAATAAATTATCCTTGACCTCATCTAGAACTTTTCCATAGGGGCTTTCTTCACCAACTTTTTTTTCTTCTTTAATTACTTCGTTTTGGGTGTCTACACCAATTTTATTAATGATTGGGTGAAGCATTCTTTCTGATTCTAACCACAACCCTAACTCAAGATTATTTGACGGAAATACCTCGTAATAATAGGTGTAATCACTGCTGGTGTAGGCGTTGTTTTCTCCGCCATTAGCAGAAACGATATTAAACCATTTTCCTCGTTCTATATTTTTAGTTCCCTCAAATAAAAGGTGCTCAAAGAAATGAGCAAAACCTGTTCGGTCTTCTTTCTCATCTTTAGATCCCACATGATATAAAACTGAGGTTGTTACTACGGGAGCTGTGTTGTCTTGATGTAAAATAACATGAAGACCATTGTCCAAGTTATATTCTATAAAACTTACTTCTTGTGCTTGAAGATGAACAAAAATCAGACTCAGAACAAGGTAAAAAAAGTATTCTTTCATGACATAAATTTTAGGACTATTCTATAATAAGTACTGAAAGTATTGAAAAGTTATTAAAAATTAAAATTAATTACATTTATATTTGTTCAACTACAATTTTGTCGGAATTCTGATTTTTTTTAATTCAGTATACCATTTCCCTATGAAGTTTATTGAACAATTTAATAGATCCTTTCCTTTTTTAGTAATGGGTTGTGCCCTCCTTTCATTAGTATACCCACAAGGGTTTACTTGGTTTTCTGGACCTTGGATTACTTTTGGCTTGGGAGGAATTATGCTGGGTATGGGTCTTACTCTTCAATGGAGCGATTTTAGACAGGTATTTAAAACACCTCTTTGGGTTGGCTTTGGTCTTTTATTACAATTTACCATTATGCCATTTCTTGGATGGGGTTTAGCAATTCTTTTTGAATTACCACCATTTTTCGCTGTTGGGCTTATTTTGGTAGCCAGTTGTCCTGGTGGTACCGCATCAAATGTTATTGCTTATTTAGCAGATGCAAATTTAGCTTTATCGGTAACGATGACTACAATTTCAACTGTAGCTGCCATCATAATGACACCGCTTTTGACCAGCTATCTGTCGGGAAGTTATTTAGAAGTTGATGCAATAGGTTTGTTTTACAGTACTTTGAAAGTTGTTTTATTTCCATTGACATCTGGAGTTTTATTAAACCGATTTTTACCCAGAGTAACTGAAAAAATAATTCCTTTTGCACCACCAGTAGCTGTTCTATTGATTACGTTGATTGTAGCAAGTATTATTGGTCAAGGCAAAGAAATAATTTTAACTTCAGGGTTTCGACTAATAGGAGCAATTATGACATTACACTTATTAGGTTTTTTACTTGGGTATTTTATTTCTTATGGTATTTTTAAAAATAAAGGCGTGAGTCGAACTATAGCAATTGAAGTAGGAATGCAAAACTCAGGACTAGGGGCTGTTTTGGCTCGTGAAAACTTTACAAATCCTGCGACTGCAATTCCTTCAGCCATATCCAGTTTGGTGCACTCTATTTATGGAAGTATATTTGCTTCAATAGTCAAAAGGATTAACGAAAGAAATTAGCTTATGGAATTAAATCAAGTTGTAATTGTATCTGCAAAAAGAACCCCATTGGGTAAATTTATGGGAGGACTATCAACAGTACCTGCTCCTAGATTAGGAGCAATAGCGATTCAAGGAGCCATAGATGCTATAGGTCTGGATGTTTCTGAAATTGATGAAGTGTTTATGGGAAATGTTTTACAAGCAGGGGTGGGTCAGTCACCTGCGCGTCAGGCTGCAATATTTTCAGGAATCCCTGATACTGTTCCATGTACTACTGTAAATAAAGTTTGCTCATCTGGGATGAAAACTATTATGATGGCTGCTCAAGCTATCGCTCTTGGAGATGCCGAAGTGGTGATTGCTGGTGGAATGGAGAGTATGAGCTTAACCCCCCATATTGTTCGAATGCGAGCAGGTATAAAATTTGGTGGGACTCAAATGGAAGACGTTATGCAAAAAGACGGCTTGACAGATGCCTTTGATCAAGTTGCAATGGGAACTTATGCAGACGCAACTGCAATAAAATATTCAATAAGTAGACAAGAACAAGATGCCTTTGCAGTTGAATCTTATCGAAGAAGTGCAGCAGCATGGGGAAGCGGGATTTTACAAGGCGAGGTGGTCTCAGTAAAAGTAAAACAGCGAAAAGGAGCAGATAAAATTATTGCTAAGGATGAAGAATTTACTAATGTTATGTTGGATAAAATACCAAAACTAAGACCAGCGTTTACCAAAGATGGAACTGTTACTGCTGCAAACGCATCAACAATCAATGATGGAGCAGCAGCTTTGGTAATGATGTCCGAAAAGAAAGCAAAAGAATTAGGCTTAACACCCCTTGCTACTGTGCTTGGTTATGCAGATGCGGCTCATGAACCTCAATGGTTTACTACTGCTCCTGCCAAGGCTTTACCAAAAGCATTGGCAAAAGCAAATGTTAAGTTAGATGAAGTAGAGTTATTTGAATTTAATGAAGCATTTTCTGTAGTTGGTTTAGCAAACATAAAACTCTTAGAATTAGATCCTGAAAAAGTAAACGTTCATGGGGGAGCGGTTTCTCTAGGTCATCCACTTGGATGTTCTGGCGCTCGAATCCTAGTCAGTCTAATTCATGCCATGAAACATAGAAGTACAAAGCTTGGAGCAGCAGCGATTTGCAATGGTGGTGGTGGTGCTTCAGCAATGGTTTTGGCCAGAAGATAATCAGAATAAATTATAAAATATTCTTCTCTACATCTGGTATTTAACCATCCAAAACAGGGATAACGTGAGCCAGTATATTAGCAACAATACTCGCTGATAACATAATTCCAAATAAAGGTGTAAGACTGTTGTTGAATACAGCCCCCGAAATCAATCCTAAAATACTCCCAGAAGTAAAAACACTAAAAGACATCATAGCAGAAGCACTACCTGCATTTTTCGAAAAAAAACTGATGAACATTGCCGATGCGCAAGGAGTAATCAATCCAATCGATCCCACCGCAATTATAATAAAAGGCACAATATATTCTAGTTTTGCGATTTCACTCCATTCCAAAAGAAACAAACCTAAACATGCAAAGCCCTGAATAATTAAACCAATTCGAAGCAACTTATGAGGATTTATAATTTTCATTTTTTTTATTGAAATAGTTGTACAGAAAATCATAAATATAACATTAAAAGCAAATAAAACAGGGAATGTTGAAGCACTAACGCTGTAGAACTCCATATAAATTAATGAGGAGTTTGTTAGAAAACACATCAAGACACCAACTGCCGACATAACCATGAATATGTAAAGCAACGGTAATAGACGATCATTTACACGGTGTTTTATTACTTGAAAATGTTGTTTTAATATGGGGTTTAAATTTATTTTAGGTTGTGGATTACTGTGGGTTTCTGGAATAAAATTGAGATAAAAAAACAACACACTACCGGCATAAATTGCTAAGAAAATAAAGATTGCTTGCCAGTTTATTTTTAAAAGAAAAGATCCTAGAGATGGAGCAATAACTGGACAAATTAGCATGATCATACTAACTACGGCATATTTTCTTCCCGCATCAACTGGTCCGTAAATATCTCGAACAGAGGCTAAACAAATTACGGTCGAGAATCCACCACCGATGGCTTGAATTACCCGAAGAATTTGAATATTCAAAATTTGATTTGAACTAGCAATTAAAAAAGACGTAATTACAAAAATAATGAGTCCAAAAGCGCCAATTTTTTTTCGCCCTATTTGATCCGATAACGGACCTCCAAAGAATTGACCTATACCGTAACCTACTAAAAAATAGCTCAACGTGTTGTTAACAGAAATGATTGAGGTGTTCATTTCTTTGGCAATAGATGGGATTGCAGGTAAGTAAGCATCCATTGCTAAAGGTCCAATTGCTACAATTGCACCAAAAAAAAGAAGCGTATTTTTTGATTCACTTAACAGTTTAATTTTATTCAAAAGCGTATTTTTGACTAGGGAGCTAAAGTAATAATAAAAAAACTATTAAAAATACCCTCAAACTAGTAATTAATTTTAAATCTCAAATGAAGCAAATTGTATTTTTAATCGTTTTATTAAGTACCTTTTCTTATGGACAATTTACTTTTTTCCAACCCTATAAACTAGAAATCACTTCAGATATTCCATATGAACCTCTAAGAACAGAAATAGATGAAATGCGTTTGGGCCTAGAAGTTCAAGAATGGTCAGTTGAGATTTTAAAGTATTGGTTGTCTGAAATGCAAAAAGCACCATTTATTTCTAGTGATCAAAGAGTTATCTTCATCATATACGACAGTTCAAAAAGCAGAAAAATAACCATACCAATTTTTGTAAGAGAAAAAACGATTAAGGCTTTTAAAACTGAGGAGGGTTTTCAAGATCAATACATGGAATTTATTTCCAATACATACGAATGGATTTTGAGAAATTTATAAAAACTTCACCGCTTATTTACTCTGAACAATATTCTTCTCCAATTGAGAATTTATCGTAATCAGCGCTGCTTACCTCACCACTTACAGAGTCGTCAGGGATGTATGAATTATTATCATTTCTGTTGGTGTTAAAAATGTCGCTATTGACATCAAAAATAAAATAGTATCTCCCATTAATAATTTGCTTATCAATGATATTTCCACACCGACTGTCATCAGAAGAGCAATGGATGATAACTAACCCGATTAAGAAAAAAAAGATTTTTTTTGTGTACATTAATAGTATAAAGTTCAAAGAAAATACACACAAATTTAATCTTTTTAAATTAAAAAAGTTTGTGTTTTAAAAATCATAACCAAGAAATACTCTGAAATACTCTCTTTTCCTCTATTGTTAAGAAACTATTAGAGTAATTTTTTTGATTTACAAATTAAGGTTTTCTAATTTCATCAACCATTAATTGAACTTTCTTTGGAGGGATTTGGGTCTGAGAGGCAACTAGTATTGCAACCAAAATATTGGCACACATAGCAAGAGTTCCAAATCCTTCGGGTGAAACACCAAACCACCAATCTTCATTAGTACCCCCACCAAAGAAATCAAGTTTGAATTTCATCATATAAAAAAGCATTAGAGAAATCCCTACAACCATGCCACTAATTACTCCTTCTTTATTCATGCGTTTACTGAAAATTCCCATAACAATTGCTGGAAAAAAAGAAGCTGCAGCCAAACCAAAAGCCAAAGCAACCGTTGCAGCAACAAAGTCAGGAGGATTAATCCCAAAATATCCAGCTAAGATAACAGCAAAAAGGGCAGAAATTCTAGCAGCTATAAGCTCTCCTTTTTCGGAGATTGAAGGATAAACAATTTTTTTAAGTAAATCATGGGATACCGAAGAAGAAATCACTAGTAATAAACCTGCAGCGGTTGATAATGCAGCAGCTAATGCTCCAGCTGCCATAAGACCAATTACCCAATTTGGAAGATTTGCAATTTCTGGGTTTGCCATTACAATAATGTCTTTGTCTATGACAAGTTCGTTTATCCTAGGATCTGCAACATATTGAACCAACCCATCTTGATTTTTATCAGTAAATTTTAAAAGACCCGTACTTTCCCAATTAGAAAACCATTCAGGTAAGGTTTCATAAGATTTATTACTTACCGTTTGAATAAGATTTGTCCTAGCAAAAACCGCAATAGCTGGTGCAGTAGTGTAGAGGATTGCAATGAATAACAAAGCCCATCCAGCAGATTTCCGAGCATCGCGAACTTTTTTAACCGTAAAGAACCTCACAATCACGTGGGGAAGTCCTGCTGTTCCCAACATCAATGCAGCTGTAATCAAGAAAACATCGAGTTTAGATTTTGAACCAGATGTATATTGATGAAAACCTAGTTCCTTGTGAAGCCCATCTAATTTTTCTAAAAGATAAATTCCATCAGCTGCTTTTGAACCCATTCCAAATTGGGGAATTGGCATACCGGTCATAATCATTGAAATAAAAATAGCGGGAACCAAAAAGGCAAAAATCAAAACGCAATATTGTGCAACTTGAGTATAGGTAATACCTTTCATTCCCCCTAAAACAGCATAAAAAAGAACGATTCCCATGCCAATTAGAACACCAGTATTTATATCAACGGTGAGGTATCTTGAAAAGACCAAACCTACACCACGCATTTGACCTGCAATATAGGTAAAGGAAACAATCAATGCGCAAAAGACCGCTACGGCCCTTGCAGTATTCGAATAGTAACGATCCCCGATAAAATCTGGTACTGTAAATTTCCCAAATTTCCTGAGGTATGGAGCTAATAGAAGTGCCAAAAGAACATAGCCTCCTGTCCATCCCATAAGGTATACCGATCCATCATATCCTGCAAAAGAAATGATTCCTGCCATAGAAATAAAAGATGCTGCTGACATCCAGTCTGCAGCGGTAGCCATTCCGTTGGCTATGGGTGAAACACCCTCACCTGCTACATAAAATTCTTTAGTCGAAGATGCATGAGACCATATTGCAATTCCAATGTAAATTGCAAAGGAAACACCTACCATTATCCAAATCCATAATTGTTGCTCCATAATTATTCGCCTGTTTTATCGTCTAAACGATTCATTAAAAATACATACACAAAAATCAGGACAACAAAAATATAAATAGAGCCTTGTTGTGCAAACCAGAAACCTAATTTAAAACCACCAATTTGAATTTGATTTAACAAATCTACTAACAATATTCCAAATCCAAAAGAGACCGTGAACCACAGGGTTAAAAGAATAAATAAGTATTTGAGATTTGTTTTCCAGTAATTGTTTATAGGTTTATTCATAACAAAATTTTATTTTTTATTGTAATTTAGAGAGAATTTAATCAATATACTTTTATTTTATACTAATACGTAGATTATGTCGATAAACCCTTACTTTTTCATAATGTTTTTTTTGTTGAGTTTAAATCTCACTGCACAAGTGTTTACTTTTACTTCAAATCATCAGGACCAAGAAATAATTCATAAAGTTTTAATGGATTCGGACTACCTCATTGAAACAAGGTATAATTCTGATTCCAATGTTTTTGTGGGCACACGAGGAGGTTTTTATCAAAAAAAGGATGAAGGCTTTGATGTTCGTTTGGAGTTCAATTCGAATTTTGCAAAGGATAGCTTAAAAAGGATAGTGCTTGTACCTAGAGGATGGAAGAATAGCTCTCTTGATAAACAAATTCATCACGGAAAATGGCTTATGGCTGGCCGTGTTCGACCCGAAGGTGAAAAGAGAAGGAATATAAATGGCCCCCGTAAAACATTAAAATTTCTTCTGGATGGTCATTTTCAGTGGACAGCATTCAATACCGAATCATTTAAGTTTTTTGGTTCTGGGGGAGGAACATACTCTGCTAAGAATGGTAATTATACAGAGTCAATTATTTATTTCTCAAGAGATAATTCTAAAAGCGGAGCTGTTTTACCTTTCGTTTATGAATTGAAAGGATTGGATTGGTATCATAAAGGGTTGAATAGTAGAGGAGAACCTATGCATGAAATTTGGACCAAGAGGAAAAATTAAATTTGGATTTTGTTTCCTGCATCATCAACAGCTACAAAAACAATATCGCAAGCACAGTTTTGTTTTTTAATTTTTTCAACCAAACTTTCACTAGAAACATTGACATGAATACGTAAGGAAGTATTGCCAATTTTAATGATCTCGGCATCTAAAATCACTAAATCTCCAATATGAACAGCTTCCAAAAATTCAATATCATCTACAAATTTGGTAACACAATATTTACCAGAATATTGAACTGATAAAGCGTAGCCGACTTCATCAATCCATTTCATTACTTTACCCCCATGAACATTTCCACGATAATTGGCATCAGACGGTTCCGCCAGAAAAGACATTTTAAGCTTCATTTTCGACATATTTAAAGGTACATAATTTTATTAAATTAATTTTTTGGGGTCAAAAAAGGATGAAAACCATAAAAAATCAGCTGTGTTTAATATCTTTATTGAAGATGAAACATTGTATATTTTTATTTTTCCCACTATTACTTATGGCACAAACAGAGGAACAATCGTACCAAATAATTCAAACTAAAGCGGACTTTGAAATACGATATTATCCTCCAGTAATGATGGCATCCTATCTATCAGAGAGCAATAATTCATCTGGATTTCGTTATCTTTTTCGATATATTTCTGGGGCTAATGAGTCTCAAACAAAAATATCAATGACTACTCCAGTTCATATGGAAAAGACTCTAAAAGGAAATTCCATGGCATTTGTTTTACCAAGAAAATTCCAGCCTGAAACTACACCTTCTCCCCAAGAATCAAAAGTTCAAATATACCAGTCTGAAGAAGGTTATTTTGCAGCGATTCGCTATTCAGGATATACTAACGTAACAAAGGAGAAGGAATTTACGGAGCAATTAGAAAAAAGCTTAAAAAGCGAAGGAATTAAAATAACGGGTACACCAGTAATTCTTGTTTACAATAGTCCTTATAATTTCATCAATCGACGAAACGAAATTTGTATTCCAATAGAATGGAAGGATTGAACTAAATTTTTTCTTGTTTGGTTTGTGTCAATTTATTTTTCACACTTCCAGTATGTTTTGTTGAGCTGGGCTCAAAAAGCATTAACCAAACTTCTTCTTCAGCAACTGGCTTATGTTCAATCCCACGGGGAACAATCAGAATTTCTCCTTCATTCAAAACAACTGTTTCTTTCTCTTTAAACTCTATACGCAAACTCCCTTTGATGATCAGAAATAATTCATCTTCATTTGCATGATCGTGCCATACAAACTCACCTTTGACCTTTGCAACCTTTATCAGTTGACCATTCATTTCTCCAATGATTTTTGGACTCCAATGGTCTTCGAATAGTGAAAACTTTTCTTTTAAATTAATTTTTTTCATATGAATTTATGGGTTCAAAATCCTAATGGAATTATTTTCAATCATGGATATCAGTTCCAGCTCTCCTTTACTGTACAACTTAGGCAACTCATCCAGTCGGGTGTTTTTGGGACCACTATAATTTTCATAATCTTGAAAGATTACTCCATCAATAGTTCTTTTATTTATCGCTACTCGAAAACGAATTCCACCGTTATTTGTATGATATCTATAAGCCAAGTAGTCTAGTGTTTTTGTTTTTTTATTAAACCAATATAGAAAACTATCTTGATGATCAACCCCTCCATCTTCCTCGGTAAAACTCACTTTTATTTTTTGATAAGTTACCCCTTTTATTTTTTCAATTTTCATAAGAGTTTTGATGACTCCTTTATCTTTGAGGACATAGGGTAATCTAAAAAAATAGAGTACCGAATTCAAAGCTTCCTTATAAACAAAGCTGAGGGAGTCCGGTATTACAACAAGTTTATCTTTAAAGGTTCTACGAAATCCATTCTTCGAATGAAGAAAATCAATTGTACCAGGAGCCATAATTTTTCTTCGAGTAAAAATTACTCCTTCCAAATCTTTATTTTGAGTATACCGATGTTTTCGAAATACAAACTCAACAACTTTTTTGTTAAAATCTTCCATGCCATGCGCATTTATAGAAGCTTCAACAAACTCATTTGCAGTAATGTCCCTTGTTTTTTTACAGCTCAAAAAAACCGATGTAAAAACAAAGAAAAGTAGGAATCTAGTAAAGATCAGCATGAAATGGATGTTTTAGTGAAAAACGTAATGTAAGATAAGTAAACTTAAAAAAAGCATGAAACCCCAAAACTTGTGTTTAGGAGTAGACGCTTCAAAAAGACTTTTAATTGAAACTAATTTACTTCTACTTCCTATAATTGCAATCGACAATCCGAAGAAAATTACCCAAAAAGCACGTACAAAATAATTCATTTCTGGGAGTAAAATTTGGAGAATGATATTCAAAGGGATGGTTATCAAAAATGCAAAAAGAACCCTTTTTGTCTGAGGTTTTAAAATGATTATTGCACTACAAATCAACACTACGATGCCACAATTGATGTAGTATCTGAGATTATTTAATGTATGTGTGAAAGCAGAGTTAGGGTTGTCAAATTTTAGGTAAAGTAAAATGAACCCCATAAGTAATGCCGTTCCAAGGCTTACTAAAATAGCTTTTCGACCAGCATTTATTTTTTGCTTATCATTTGCTTTTGGATTGAGATAAGTAGAATAGATGTCAACAGACCACAGAGTAGCAAGAGAATTAAATGTTGAGTCTACAGTACTCATTAAAGAAGCAAATAAGCCACACAAAATAATTCCCTTTATTCCTGCTGGTAGATATGTTTTAACAAGGTACGGAAAAGCCAGATCGGGTTCCCCTAGACTATCTCCTAGAATACCGTAGAGTGCAATTCCTGGGACTACAATTATCACGGCCATAAAATATTTGATTACCCCACCAACCATAAGCCCAGTCTGTGCATGACCAATATTTTTTGCAGCAAGAGCTCGTTGCATTACCGTTTGATTGGCACACCAATAGTTGATGTTTAGAAAGAATAATCCAAACAAATGAGTCCATGGCAATGTTTGGTGAGAAGCTGGTAAATGCAGATGCATTTTTTTTGGAGTTTTTAGGTACAGTTGTTCCCATCCACCAAGATGATAAACTGCTACTAAACAAACAGCAATTCCACCCATGAGTAGCACAGAAAATTGAATAATATCTGTTTTTACAACTGCACTTAATCCACCAAAATAGGTGTAGATAGCAGAGAATATACCTAGGATAAAAATCAGAATACCAATTCGGACAATACGATTAGAGTGCAAGAAAGCAAGTTGTTCCCCAAAAACCATGTCAGCAGCATAGGCACCCCAAAAGAGAGCTGCGCCAAGAGTTATGGTTGCAAAAAGGCTGATGTTTGCTAAAGAATAAAAAAGCGCTACTTGAGCTCCAAGTTTAACTTTAATGAATTGGGTTATGGTTGTAATTTTTTCTTTTAAAAAAAAGGGAATAAAAACAAAAGTGCCTAATAAGATTCCTTGAACTGCGTTGATTTCAAGATTCGCTTGAGCCAAACCATAAAGGTATGCTGAACCCATCATACCTAAAAACTGATATCCTTGAATATTAGTAGCTATTGTTGAAAGTGCAATTGAATACCATGAAAGACTTCGAGAACTCAAAAAATATTCTTCGGAAGAACTATTAGCAGCTATTTTTCCGCGTAATGCAATGAACAGTATTAGTGCAAAATATCCAACAACAATAATGAAATCAATCATAATTTATTTTCGAGGACCTTTTTCTAAGGGTGTTTTTGGACTTTGTGTTGGAACTCTTCCTAAAACTTTGGGTAGGGAAACCGTTTTTAATCGAGGTAATACAAGTTTAGAAAAATATTCTGCCTCTTGAAGATGAGGGTAGCCAGAAAAAATAAACGATCGAATCCCCATTTGCATATAGCGTTGAATTTTTTGATAAACTTGATCTGGATTTCCAACGATTGCTGCACCACAACCCGATCTAGCTAAACCAATTCCAGTCCAGAGGGTGGGTTCGACATAATAATCCTCGTCTGAAGCATCACGTAGTTCGGATTGTCGGGATACGCCTAAGGATTTTGCATCTTGTGCTCGATTTCGAATTTCATTTCCTTGTTCTATGTCAAGATCAGAAATCAAATATTTAGCATAAGCTTTTGCCTCTTCTTCTGTTTCCCGAACGATGACATGAATACGCAGACCAAATTGAACGGTTCTTCCATGGCCAGCAGCTTGATTAGTCATATTATTCATCAAGCCCTGAAGTTTATCCTCTGTTTCGGGCCACATAAGATAAACATCACAAAATTCTGCACAAAGCGCTACTCCTTCAGGAGAGTATCCTCCAAAGTACAAAAGCGGACCTCCGTTTTGTTGATAGGATTTAACCGGGTCTGAGGATAATTTTAGTTGATAAAATTTGCCTTGAAAATCTATTTCATCTTGTGTCCAAGCTTGTTTTAAAATTTGAATCACTTCTCTAGATCGCGCATAGCGTTCTGAGGAGGGCAGAACTGTACCTGGTAAATCCGAAGAGATTATGTTTACAGTTAATCGTCCTTTTAAAATATGATCCAATGTTGCTAGTGCACGTGCCAACATTGGAGGATGTATTTCTCCACATCGGATGGCTACAAGTAGATTGATTTGTTTTGTGAGTGGAGCCATTGCAGATGCAAATGTAAGGGTGTCCTGCCCAACCTGATAAGATGAAGGGCATAACACATTTCTAAATCCAAGTTTGTTTGCTGTTTGAACAATTTTGGAAGTATTTTCCCAATTGCTTTTAAAATTGGGATTACGATTTCCTAAAAAATCATCATCTCCATCACAAAGTGGAGCAAACCAAGAAACCTCTACACCATCAAAACCGGGATGTTCAATACTTTCCTCTTCTTTTTTCATTTTTAATTGTTCTCAACAAGTTTAACAAGAATTATTTGACTGAACAAGGTATTATTCAAATTCTATCTTAAATAAACTCTTGTAAAGGTTATGTTTTTTTGATATAGTACTACAATATTTTTTAATCTATTTAATAAAGAATAAAATACCCTATTAACAAGGATTATAAAATTAAAAAACCCCTCAGGTTTTATAGAGGGGTTTTTGAGGTATTTATTAATATAGGGATAAGCGACGCTTAAAAAATCAAAATGTTAATCTAAAGGTAAATATACACTTTTTTATTTTCCCTAAATTTAGAATCTTCAAATGATTAATTATCTTAATATTTTTGTTGTTTTTTTATCATTATTTGGTACTTGATGTAGTACACTGGAATAAGCGATAGAACAATCAAAAAGGGCGTCATATAGCATTGTAAGCCTAAAAATAAATTCAGCAAATGTAAAACGCTATTTTGATGAAAGTTCAGAAATATCTGGGGACTTTTTTCCTTTACAGAAATATTACTAGGACACAAATAACAATCTGTTTTGTAGAAATCTCTTTTCTTGACTTAAAGATTTTTGTTCTTTCCCTTCCAAAGTTGCTCAGCTCTATGTGGTAATACCAGTACCCATTCGTTTGTTAATATATTCTAACGTTTGTGTAAATAATTTTGTAAATCGAAATTCATTTTACACAATGGGTTAGGAATTCAATTAATCAAATTTAAAGCTTAATTGTCGTTTAGTTGTCTGTATATTTAAGGTATGACAAATAAGAGTTGTTCGAATTAAGTTTAAAAACGTCTGAATTCAATTTATGAATCGTAAAATAATAGTAACGGGTGGCTGTGGTTATATTGGATCACATGCCGTAATTCAATTGATTGAAAATCAATTTGAAGTAGTTGTTTTGGACAATCTATCCAATTCATCCGAAGCTAATTTAGGTCGAATAAAACAAATTACGGGTAAGCAACCACTTTTTATAAAGGTAGATCTGTCAAATAGTGAGGCCACCTCAAAAATTTTCAAACGACACAACGACGCTCTTGCTGTGATTCATTTTGCAGCTCTAAAAGCCGTTGGCGAATCCATTAATATCCCCTTAAAATATTATCACAACAATCTAAATTGTTTATTGAATACATTAAATTCTCAAACTGAGAATGGAATCAATAAATTTATTTTTTCCTCTTCAGCAACAGTTTATGGAACCCCAGACGAACTTCCTATTACTGAGAAAAGTATTACAAAACAACCTTCTTCTCCGTATGGAAATACAAAGAAAATAGGAGAAGAAATTATTGAAGATTATTGTAAAACAGAATTGAATTTTTCATCAATATCGTTGCGATATTTTAATCCAATTGGGGCACATGAATCTGGAATTATTGGAGAATTGCCAAAGGGTATCCCCAACAATTTAATGCCATACATTACCCAAACTGCAGCAGGAATCCTTGATAAATTAAAGGTTTTTGGAGGAGATTATCCAACCCAAGATGGAACAGCAATTCGAGATTATGTTCACGTTGTAGATTTGGCACAAGCACATATTCATGCCTTAAATAGATTGCTAAATCAGGAACAAGAAGCTTCTTTTGAAACTTTTAATTTAGGCTCAAACAAAGGATATTCTGTTTTAGAAATGATTCAAACTTTTGAGGCTGTATCCAAAGTTAAATTGAATTATGAAATAACAGAAAGAAGAACAGGAGACATTACACAATTGTACGCTTCAACTAAACTTGCAGAAGAAAAATTGGGGTGGAAAGCTCAAAGAACAATTGAAGAAATGATTCTTTCATCTTGGAAATGGGAGCAAAATTTATTGAGTAAAAAAAATCGAAAATAGTATTGAAAAAAACAACATTGAATAAAGAAAAAATCCAAAACAAAACGTTACGGTTTTCAGTTCTAGATCGCCAGCAACAACTTGATACGATCCAGTCCACAACTTTTGATTTGATCATTATTGGAGGGGGTGTTACTGGAGCAGGAATAGTATTAGACGCTGCATCAAGAGGGTTGAATGTGTGTTTAATTGAAAAAAATGATTTTGCCTCAGGAACCAGTAATAAATCAACAAAACTTATCCATGGTGGACTTCGATACTTAAAACAATTTGAAGTTGGATTGGTTCGAGAATCGGGTTCTGAACGTGCAATAGTTCATGACCTTGCTCCCCATTTAGTAATTCCCGAAAAAATGTTGTTGCCTTTGATAAAAGGAGGAACCTATGGGAAATGGATGACTTCAATTGGTCTTTGGGTATATGATTTTTTGGCCAACGTATCAGGTAAGGATAGAAGAAGAATGCTAAATAAAAAGCAAACCTTGAAAAAGGAACCTTTACTTGACAAGAATACTGTTCTGGGAAGTGGATATTATGCAGAATATCGAACAGATGATGGAAGACTAACCATTGAAATCCTAAAAAAGGCTTCAGAATATGGCGCTTCTATAATCAATTACTGTAAAATGGATTCTTTTGTTTATGGTAAAAATTCTAAAATAAAAAGTATTAATTGTATCGATGTTAATACAGGAAAAGAATTCAATATTAAAGCAAAAACTTTTGTGTCTGCAACTGGACCATGGGTTGATTTACTCCGCAAGAAAGACAACTCAATCACCAATAAATATTTGCACTTAACCAAGGGAGTTCACATTGTTTTTCCATTCGAAAAATTGCCGCTTTCTCAGTCAATCTATTTTGACGTTTCAGATGGCCGAATGATTTTTGCAATTCCAAGAGGGAAAACAACCTATGTTGGAACGACCGACACTAATTATTACGGTAGCTTAGACCGAGTTGTAGCAACCAAAGAAGATGCAAACTATTTGCTCAATGCAGTTAACCATACTTTTGAAGGAATAAATTTAACCCTTGATGATATTGAATCTAACTGGACAGGTCTTCGCCCTTTAATTCATGAAGTAGATAAAGATCCCTCTGAGTTGTCTCGAAAAGACGAACTTTTTATTTCAGATTCAGGACTGATATCGATAGCTGGAGGAAAACTTACGGGCTATCGTAAAATGGCTGATCGAGTAATTAAGGCAGTTTTAAAAGAAATTTCTTCAAATCGAAAAGGGATATTTAAAAAGTCGAAGACAATGAAAATACCTTTGGTAACTCCTGCCATCCACTCGGACAAAGAAGTTTACCTTTATAAACAAGAATTAGCAGAAAAATTAGCTTTGTTGGGGCTAGATGATTTCTATTTTGCCAAATATTTGTGTTCAATTTATGGCAGAAATACAGATTTAATTTTAAAAAAACTCCCAGAAATCAAAGCAAATACATTGGAAGAACAATTGATAAGATCTGAATTATGGTATTGTATGCATTTTGAAATGATTAACAGTCTCTCTGATTTTTTTGTACGTAGAACAGCAAGACTTTATTTTGATATTGGAAGTGTAAGTCAATTTATGAATGTCATTCTTCAGGATTTTTCTTCTTATTTGGGATGGTCCCAAACACGGATTGAGCAAGAAAAAATTATAATGAATGAATTACTTCAGGATGCAACCCAATATTACGATCAAGAGTTTTAAAAGAATGAAAAATAATATAGCATTCAAAAATTTAATTTGTTGACATGAAAAAACTTATAGTTGTCCTTCTCTTCTTTTTTTCTTTAAATAGTTACGCTCAATCCATAACTACATATTACTTTATTAGGCATGCTGAAAAAAATCGATCTGACCTTTCTAACTCCAATCCTAATTTAACCCCTAAAGGGTACCAAAGGGCCATAAAATGGAGTAATATTTTTCGAGAGGTTTCTTTTGACGCAGTTTATTCGACTGACTTTAGTAGAACCATACAAACAGCCATACCAACCGCAAACTCTAAAGATCTAAAGCCACTTATATACGATGCTAACGACAGGTATTCTTTACAATTTCAAAAGAAAACAATGGGCAAAACAATTTTAATAGTTGGTCACTCTAATACCATACCCCAATTTGTCAACACCGTATTGAAAGAAGATCGTTATCCGCAAATAGAGGATAATAATAATTCAAACTTGTATATCGTAACTCTACTTGGCGATAAAGCAAATTCAGTTTTATTGAAAATAGATTAAAAAGTTTAGCCCTGTAAAACTCAGAAAAATCAGTTAGATTAGGTTTTATTGAAAATAAGTGAAACGAGCTTATTTAATATGTTGAAATTTTTTTAATCTGATTGTTTATGTATATTGTCAGCTAACAACAATTAAACTACTATATTATGAAAAAATTTATGTTATTAATTTCTATTGCCCTTGTAACATTTTCTTGTTCAAACACACAAGATATGACGCTTTACAAAGCGAATCTGGAGGTCGCAAAAAAATACATTTCAACGTATGAATCACCAACAGATTTTGAGCTATTCAAGGAGATGACAGCCGAAAATATTGAGCACCAATCTCCAATGTATGGAGTCGGAAAAGTTGGATATGAAGAAGTTTTAGCTCAGGGAGAGTTTTATATGAATGGTTTTGAAAATGTTTCGTTCAAAGCAGATGCATGGTTACCTGGAGTTAATGAGGAAACTTTATTGGTTGACGGAAGCGTTCGTGTTTATGGAACTTGGTCTGGAAATAATGTTGCTTCAGGGAAGGAATTTTCAGTAGACACTTACCATTATTTTATGGTAGAAAACGGGAAGGTAATTGTTTCAGGAGATTATTTTGATGCTACAGGAATGGTTATGGCTGTTCAGCCAGATGTCGCTGAGGAGTCAAGCGAGGAGTAAAAAGACTTTCTAAAAAATTGAATATAAAAACCCTCCAATGGAGGGTTTTTTGTTTTAAGGTAAGTTTATAAATTATAAACCCCTCTAAAAGTAATAAATCGAGGTTGTATAAAAGTTTGTGTATTCAATACCGATAAGTTGTTTGCACTGTTTCTAACCTGAACATCGATATTTAAAATATTAGAGGCCTTTAATTCGAACTCCCATTTGGCATCTTTGTCTTTTCGATAGGTTAAACTGGCATCCCAATTTTGAAAGGATTGCGACTCTGTTTCAAGCTCTTGGGTAGTGTAACTATAATTGGTCACAAAAGTAAATTTTTCAATGATGTAAGCATCAAATTCTATCGATGGAGCTTTGATGATAAACTTTGTTTCCTTGGATCCTAGTTTGTTCTTAACTACACTGTATCGATAACGAAGGTTAATGTTGGGGGCAACCTTAAAATTTGTTCGGATTCCAGGAGTAAGGGTTTGGGTGTAGCCCTCGTTTATAGATTTCTGATTTTGTATGAATTGATTAATTTTATTGTAATTAAAAGCACCGTTTAAACTGGCTCTAATTTTTCCAAACGTTCGTTGTACTCTTCCAAAAGCGTTTAGATTTTCATCCGCAAAGTTTGAATTAAAAAAGGTGCTGGTGCGGATGATGTTTTCAAAATTAGTCAAGCTACGAATTTGATCTATATTACTCGAATATGCAATTCGTGCAAACACATTGGTGTAATTAAATAAGTTAAAACTACTGTATAAAAGACTTAGGTTGTGAGACAGTGCATTTTTGATATCATCTTTACCAAACTGGATGTTGTTGTAGGTGTTAAGAACCAATCCACGTGCAAGTTTTGTAATGTCTGTAAACTGATTTTGCATGCTGTAGTTAAGAGTCAAAGTTTCTCCTTTCTTGATTTGTATACGGGTTTCAAAATCGGGTAAAAAACGGAAAAAGCTCTCTTTAATAGTGGTGTTGTTTTGAATGTTTTTGTTCCCATAAGCATGAATTGAAAAGCCAGGAGTAAAAGTGAATTTCCCTGTTCTGAATCGATAATGTGCTCCAAGATAGAAATCACTGAAGTTATAATTAACATCATTAACCGATAGGCCTTGATTAAAATTAGGAACGGGATTAAACCGTTGTTCATTTTCTAGGAATTGGAAAATATTTGAATTGAATTCTTGTCGGCTTAGAATTGTTCCAAGAGTAAGATTTAAGTTGCTTTTGGTATTGATTATGTGATAATAGTCCAATTTAGCATCCAATTGATTTGATAAGATCTTTCGGTTTTGACCAAGATTATAGTTTGTTAAACTAGAATTTAATCCCAAAGCCAAAGCTGTATTATCAAAAGCATCTAGTCCACTGGGATCATTAACTAAAACAGCATTGTAAAAAGGATCTTCGTTTTTGAATAAATGTTGGGCTTCAAAGGCGAAAATATTTTTTTCGTCAAGTGTAAAATAATAATTTAAATTCTGGTTAATACTGTAGGGTGTAGTCTCTCTTATTTCAGAAGTACTTCCAATGAGTGAAGATAAAATGTTTTGGTTTTGAGAGTCATTTGTAGTTCTTATAAAAACGTCGTAATCAATTTGATTGTCAATATTTGGTTTGTATGAAGCATTAACTTAACCAAACTTTGGTGAGAATTCTCTGTGCTGGATTGATCTAATTCTTCATCCGGAATTTGAAGTACAGCATCGGTGTATTGAATAAAACTGTTTGCTTTGGAAGTTGTTTTATTGTAATTGTAAATAAGAAAACCGCTGAGGTCAAGATTTTTGTTGGGAGAGTAGCTAAAGTTAGCAGTACCCAACTTGTTTTCGATATTGAGAGCATCACTTTGATCGGTCAAAAAATTTAGACTGTTGTCCCCCAAATTGATGTTGGTTCCACTTTGACTACTGGGCGGTCTAAAACCGCCTCCAAATCCCCTCAAATCTCTCCGTGATAATGCTACTTCCCCAATGTTGTTTAGGTCTCCAATAAAGTTAATCGTATATTTTGGGCTGTAATAAAACAATTTGGGTTGCAATAAATAGCGATCTTCTGTAGGAGAATTTCCCCCACCAGCTGTAATATTCCCAAACCAAAAACTCTCTTTACCTTCTTTCAATTTGATGTTTATAGCTACATTATTTTGGTTATTTCTTACACCTCTAAGTTGACCTACTTCTCCAAAATTCTTGAGAACTTGGATTTTGTCGACTGTACTGGACGGGATGTTCTTTGTAGCGATCTTGGTGTCCCCATCAAAAAAATCTTTTCCATTGACCATCAGCTTATTGACCACTTTCCCTTCAACTTCAATTTGCCCATTATCGTTGATGTCAACGCCAGGAAGTTTTGCTATAATATCTTCTAGTTTTCGTTCGGATCCATTTTTATATGAATCAGCATCATAAATAAGGGTATCTCCACGAATCAAAACAGGTATTTTTACCACTACCTCATCCAGAGCAATATCTGCACGTAGGGTGTAATCTCTTCTTATGCGAGAAGTTTTCGTGCTGAGACTATCGTTAATCGTTTGAAGACCGAAATAACTAACCTGGATTTTATATTTAGTGTTTTGTTTTAAATCCAACGAAAATAAACCTAAATCATCGGTCATTGTGTAAGCATCTAAAGCATTGGTAACTTTATTGATTGCTACAACACTCGCTCTTTCCAAAGGACTTTGCAAAGTATCGAGAACCTTACCCTCCATTTCAACTTGTGCGTTACTCCAAAAGATAGAGAGTGTAAGGGCTAAAAAAAGACTCGCTTTATTGCTCATAGTTAAAGGTTAAATTAAGATTCTTTTAACCTCTTCTTCTTCCCCGATTATTTCTCATTTCCAGCATTTTATTTACGATTGTAGAGCGATAATCAACTTTGTTTATTTCGGTTCCTTTATCTGGTGCTGTAATTTTTTCTTTTTCTTTAGGATTGATAACAATCTCTGAGCAAAGCATCGTTGTATTTCCTGCACTAACTTCTAAAATTAGACCAGGTAAACCCCAAAATTCAGCTGGACCAGTTTGTAGAGGAATTTGTAGGGTATACCATGCCTCTACTTGGGTTAATTGAATTTCTTTATCAATTGTGTCAGTTGAATTATTAGAGAGATCACTCCACTCAAAATTATACCATCTCAGTTCTTCAGCGGGAACAATCGCAGTGGCTTTAAAACATGTGTAGCCGCCAATTTCCTTTGTATCACTTCCTAATTTCCAATCAAATTCTTGTAATTTGTCTTTAACTAAAAAACGTTTTCCATAGAACTCTTGTGCTTGGACAAGGTTATTTTTTGCTATGTTTTTATACTGTTTACCACGAGCAAAGTTGCTCCCCCATGAATCAGTTGCACCCGAGATGGCATCAACTTTTTCTTCTTCTGTAAATAAGGATTCTTCAGGACTAAAGTTCAGAATGTAAGTTTTTTCTAACCTGTTTTTTAAACGAGCTCTTATTTGTTTTTTTTGAGCTTCACTCATTCGCGCACCCCAATTACCCAATTCAAGTGTAGACATCGAAAAATAGTAGGCTCGCCCCTGCAATTCTTGAACATCTGTATCGTGCGAATAAAACTCTGATTGTAGAAGTATTATAAACAAAAAAGGGGAAAA
>Ga0206125_10000150_pt1 | contig 94095 bp, 82 predicted proteins | sample Helgoland_Spring_4_FD_148598 | JGI IMG/M metagenome (GOLD analysis project Ga0206125, IMG submission 148598) | Pelagic subsurface seawater microbial communities from Kabeltonne, Helgoland, North Sea - Helgoland_Spring_Bloom_20160331_1 | ecosystem: Environmental > Aquatic > Marine > Epipelagic ...
CCGCTACTACCCCACTAATCCCCCACTACTACCCCGCTAATCCCCGCAAGTTCACGCGAACCTGCCGCACTATCCACGCCATAGTGCCTTTTTTTCTGTTTATCTCAACACTATCTTACACTATAATCAAATATATCATTAATCTATTTCTTTTCTTTTTAATACATATGACTTGCAATTTGTATCATATGTTTCACTTTCCCAAATCTTTATAAATGACCCCGTTTCTAAAATATCAAAAAACTCCTTTTTATTATAGTAATTTCTAATAACTGGCACAAAAAATTGCGTTCCCTTCTTACATGTTGTTGGACCATCTTGTAACCAAATTCTATGAAGAACTATATACTTTTTTGTTACTCTGCATAATTCACTTACTCCTTTTTTATATTCAGGTACATGTTCTATTACACCAGATAAAAATGTTATATCATACTCTTTGTCATTTATTGTTAAATTTGTCAAATCATTTACAAAAAAATTCTTGCTTGGATAATATTTTTTTGCTAATTCTACTGATGATGAATTATAATCACAACCATTATAGTTAAATACATTCGGAAAAAAATAATCTATTACTTCGCTGTAATAACCACTTGTACAACCTACATCCAATAATTTATATCCTGATTCCTTGTTTTCTATAACATTAAATACATCCCATATAATTTTAAATAATTTTGGACCACTACCCAATTTCATCTGATGTAATTGATAATCTACCAAAACACGTTGTAGTTCTCCTATTTTATCTTTTGACCAATTTTCTTTTAATGTCTTCGCTTCATTTTGGCTTATATTTATTTGAATATTTCTATCGTTCAAAAGTGACCAAATGCGATCCGTTAAATTTGGATTATCCAAATTTACATTTTTTATAAAATGTCTTCCTTGAATTAATGCTCGCTCTTGAAGCTTTATAATTTCTGAATTCATTATATTTTATATCATAATTCTTTATTTAAATTTCTTTAAAGGTAATTATTATTTTTAATAATCAACAGACTAACACAATAAACTCTAACACGATAATCTAATTATATCTTATTTTTTTCTATTCTCTCTGACAAAATTAGAGAGAAAACACTTTAATTAAATTAAAATACAATATCCATTTATATCACCTTTCTCCCTGTAGGGTAACTCGGAAATGGGTAAGATAAACCTATACCGGTTATAAATACTATTACTATATAATATATATTTACATATACTCCCCCATATAGTGCCTTTTTTTCAGTTAAACTATATCATAATTAATCCGATTATTCTCCCTAAAATCTAATGAGATAAACTTAAATATAATCATATAAATTATATATATGCCTAAACCTTTATTCACTTGCTTACATTTACAATCTAAATTTATTAAATGCAACCAACTAAAAAATAATACTAATAACCATATTGAACAAAAAAATATACAGAACCAATGTGCTAATATATTTAAAAAATATATAGAACAATGCGGTGCTAAGAATGATAAATCATTTGCACTCGCTATCCTAGCTACTCATTAATCTTTTTTTTAATTTAAATATATTTTATTATAAATTATTAATGATTATTACTACTACTATTATACATCAAAAACAAAGAGTTAATGAATTACTTACATGTATTAAAAAAAATTTAGCTATAGATATAATTAATAAATATGTCATATTTTATGAAAAAAAACCTGAAGATATTACTTTTCTAGAATTATTAAAAAAATTTGATAATCTTGATATTGTATATATTGACTTCAGACCATCCATTAAATATATGATTGAGTATCTTAATAAACACTATAAAAATCAAACTTGTATTCTCACTAACTCTGATATTTTATTCGATAACACATTTAATCTATTACAAGATGTTGATTTTAATAAATGTTCTATTGCACTTACAAGATATAACGTTCTCAGTCATACTAATAAATTTAATTTCAATTATGCTGGACATACAATTAATTATAATTATCACGATGCTACCTTTAAAATTAAAACTATGCATACACGAGGACAATCCATTGATGCATGGATATTTAATTTACCATTAAAACATGATAATATTGATATTGATTTTCCACTCGGTACATATAATGGCGATGGTTACTTAAATTATCAATTATCTATCAATACTAAACTTTTTAACCCTGTATATGATATTATTTCTATCCATTTACATAAAAAATGGAACCCTAATTCATATAATAATATAAATCATAGTTCTAGGACTTTCTGGAAAAAAAAATATATTCAACACGAATTGCCTATTCCTTTTTGCCATATTAAACAATTACCTAAAAAATAAAACTCTAATATTTTATTTACTCTTTTATTTTCCTTTCTCTCTAACAAAATTAGAGAGAATTTCCCAATTAATTATAATATAAATTTTATAGAATATCATTTATATATACTCTTTTATTTTCCTTTCTCTCTAACAAAATTAGAGAGAATTTCCCAATTAATTATAATATAAATTTTATAGAATATCATTTATATTATATATACTAACTCGGAAATGGGTGAGATAAACTTATACCGGTTATATACCTAATCTTATTAAAACATATTCTATTTATTTTGATTATTCTCCCTAATTTCTTTGTCAATATAAAAAAATATATTTTATTATTTGTAAATCAGTTAATAATTATTCTTCTTCATCATCTGAATCAAAATCTATTTCTACTATATTACCATCATCGTATGTACCTATACATTCTGCCTCATCACCTATAGTCCATACATATTCTATACCATCTGCATCTCCTGGTAATCCTTGTGTTATCAAATACTTATTCCCATTTATTGTCTTTATAGTTCCTTGAAAATCTCCATCCATCTTCACTACTTCTCCATCCTCTTTATCACATTTTACTATCTCTTTTATCTCTTCCATCTCTAGTTCTTTGTCTTCTTCCGCTTGCTCTGTATCACATTTCATCTCTAATGTTATTGATGCCGCCATTTCTTCTATCATTTTTTCCTGACTTTTTCCTACTTCCGTTTTCTTCTTTGGTCTACCACGCTTTTTTGGTACTTCATCTTTTACTGCTGCACTTTTTACCTTTGCTGGACGACCTCGTTTACTTTTACGTTCTACCAGTTCCAATTCCGGTATTGTTAGATTAAATTTCCCTGCTTCTACCTTTGCATCTTCTATATTTATACCTAGTCTTTTTGCTACATTCGCATATGGTACTGCTTTATCTCCTTTTGGATCTATATAATCTGGACCCTTTCCTGCACGATCTGTTATCAAACCATATGGCGGCGAACCTGTCGGGCTATTTTCTGCTTGACGTAAACATCCCTTGCATAATGGATTTCCCTTTAATGGTGTCTTCAAACATTGTGTATATAGACAATGATTCTTTTTTATACCTAAGCAACCTCCTGCAATTATACCACAAAATGGCAATACTATTGATGCATTACTATATTCTTCTACACCTATTTCTCCTCCACTCTCACCCACACACACACCTTCTTTCTCCTCCACTCGCCCTCTCACCACTTCTTCTAAACCCAACACACTACTTGCTTCTTCTACCGAACACGATAAAATACCCTTACAACTCATTTCACACAATAATCCATATCCATACCTCTTCAACTCCAACTCCATCTTACACTCTCATTACCACACCACCACCACACCACACTACTTACTTCAATTTTTTCATTTTTTTTTTCTTGCAGCCGCAACAAAACAAAAAATTTTCGACACAGTATTTCAGAAAATTGAAATGATTTTTTAAGTTTTCTAGTTCTTACCCCCCAAATTATAAATATGCTTACCCGCTTCCCTTTCACACACACTGTCATGCTTAAACAAAAACTTCCTGAAAAGCTGTTGTCTATTTGTCCTAACCCAACAGGAACGCAACCAGTTCCTTATAAAAATTATAAAGGCAGACACAGCTACGGACAGCTTGACAAGATAGATGACAAGCTCTATTTGATATGGTATGTCTGGGAATTTATTGGACATATGACTTATCTAAGTGAGGATTTTGATAGCTTTATTTTAAAAATTGCTGAAAATAAGAGCGATACTGGACCCGGACCAAGTGATTTTAATAACTATTTCAAAGCAATGATTTCCGATTGTAATACTGTATACAACAGACATATTTTAACCCATTTCGATGTAATGTGGACAAAATGTAGAGAAAAACAAGAAACCTGGAACACAAAGCTTACAGAGCTACGTGAAGCGTTTAATACGTATATTCAAAAACGTATGACAGAGTATGAGGCTGATACAGAGGAGGTGCATCCAGTCTTTGGAAGTTGGAAAGAAACGTTGATTCCTATTTATGGTGAGCATTGGGGAGATTATGTATGGCAGTGCACCAATTTCGATGAACTAGGACAGTTTATCACGCATCATAATGAGTATTACAGAAAAAATGAAAATGCTAAGGAATTGTTATGTCAGCTGAATATCCCGGAAGAAAAATTCAACTTTTGTGGAAGATGGAATGAACCGGTCGCAAAAATTGATGGAAATGAAATTAAAATTTGGACTAGAGCTGTAGATTGTAACGGGAAAACATTTGTTTATCCAGCCACACCCATTGAGTGGACAACTGGGGGAGGAGGCATAATACCAGAATATCACCACCATAGAAGTATATTTCCAAATGGGGCGGTTCATTGGTTACAGCAGTGTAAAGAAAAAGAAATAGAGGTCAAATTCATTCTGATTCACGGTGATATCAATAGAGATAGTTATGAAAATGATAGAACAACTGGTGGACATCAGACGAGAATTCTCTGTGATAATAAGCATAGCGCACACCGCCTTACTAAACCAGTATGTAGGAGAGATGAAAGTTTGGCAGATTTTTCTGGAAGATGTCTGCAAGGGACATCATCAGGGAATGGGAGGAGGAGGAGAAAGTAAATCAGTAAGTAAATAAAAATTGAATTAATAAATTATATATTTTTTTATTTAAAAATGGCTTCCTTAATAGAACAAATGGAACACTTGCAAAAACAACAGGCTATATTGGCTGAGAAAATTAAAGATGCGGAGAAAAGAAAGAAAAAATTGGCACAAGAGGCTTCCGTAGATAGGCTTGAGGCATTGATTGAACCTATTACTCAACATTTGGATTGGATTTGTCCTAACCAAAATGGTGTTCGTTATGGTAATGGATATAGAAGTGATTGGTCCGCTAGACATGCTTTAAATAGTAAGTTTGAAATACAAATGAGACAAGGATGTGACAAAAATTCTAACCCTCAAACTAAATATCAAATTAGTCATATGCTAGCAAGCGAGGAAATATTTGTTACCCTATTGGGCATTATAAAAAAGCAGGATGCTCGCATTGAAGAATTAGAAAAAGGTAACAAAGATGATAATAAACATATGAAAAGAGCCAGCACAATTGAATTCAGTGACCTACAAATGATGAAGAGATATTAAATGCTATAAACATAAAATAATATAAAAATTGAAAAACTTTTTTAATTAGTTATAAGATAATAATTAAAAATGGAAAATATAAACGATAATAACAAAGAAATAATTATAGATATTAAAAATATTGAAGAAGAATCAAATGATGAGGAATGGATTGATGAAGAATGGACCGATGAAGAATGTAACGACAAAGAATGGACCGATGAAGACTACCGCCATTATAAATGTATGGAAGTCATCACTCTTTGTTTTATAGTAGGACTTTTTACAGGAGTTATACTGTTTGTTTTCGTAAAAACTGCACTTTTAAACTAGTGCTGGACATTAATTCACAATATCAAAAAGAAATATGGAAGTTCAAATTAAACTAACACCTGAAAATGTTGAATCTATACTTGAAGCTAAGGGATATACGAACACTGACGCTATAAGCTATAAAACATTAGAAAAATTGCAAATTTATAATAATGGTTCAACCGATGGGGCTTATACAATGTTACCAGATCATACAATTATTAAATGTTATCTTATTGATGATTTGGGCAATTATGTAAAAAAAGATGGTTCGGATGGAAAATTATTACACTAGCTCGCGTTTGTGATCAGCGATGCTTTTATCATAATATTCTATATGCTGTTGAAGTTATTGAAGATGGCTCAAATCAAAATATGGAAAAAGGTAAATTTTACAGTACGAGAGCTTCTGATATTATATACCCTATTCAACAAGGTTTTCAACCGGAATAAATTATAACTTGCTTTGTTTTATTAAAAAATGTTTTTTTCCATCGTTTGTTCTAATTCGTTTTACATCTTCTCTTAAAATATCTTCAAACAAGTCTTTCACTTCCTTTAAAAACTTCGCCTTTGTTACTCGTTGCATAACTTTATATGTAACCCAGCTTTCAGCAAAATTTGTAGGTTTATTTATAGTTAAAAAGGATAACCACCTTTCTAATTTTTCCTCTAACTCTTTAAAATATATTGGCATTTGTTAAATTAAATTAATTAATATTTAAATTAATTATTTATAAAAATTGAAAGAATAATATTAAATATTTTTACTATTAAAAAATGGAAATTTACGAAGACGCAAAATACTTTTGCAGCGCTGAAACATTGGGTGATACTATTGAAAAATATGGTGTAGCTATTATCCCTTCTGTATTAGATGAGGTTGAGTGTGAAAGCATGGTATCCGGTATGTGGGATTATTTTGAACATATTACACAAAGTTGGGAAACACCCATTGATAGAAATGATAAAACTACTTGGCGCGGTATGTATGAAATGTACCCCAAGCATTCAATGTTATTTCAGAACTTTGCAGTAGGTCAGAGTCAAGTATGTTGGGATATTAGACAAAATGAAAAAATCGCTGAAGTATTTGCTAAGTTCTGGGATTGTGAGATGGATGACCTATTAACATCATTTGATGGATTTAGTCTTAACATCCCACCTGAAGAAACTAATAGGGGATGGTATAGAGGTAATACTTGGTATCACTCTGATCAGAGTTTTACTAGAAATGACCTAGAATGTATACAGTCTTGGGTTACTGGTTTAGATGTAGAAGAAGGCGATGCTACCCTAGCATTCTATGAAAAAAGTAACCAATTTCATAAGGAATTTGGAAAAACATTTAATATTACTGATAAGGCAGATTGGTATAAGCTAAATCCAGAAGAATCACAGTTCTTTCTGAATAAAGGATGTGAACCTAAAAAAATTAAATGTCCCAAGGGAAGTCTTGTATTCTGGGACAGCAGAACTATTCATTGTGGTTCAGAAGCACTTAGAACTAGAATAAATCCCAAATTGAGAGCAGTAATATATACCTGTTATACAAATCGCAATCGTGCAACCCCTGCTATGATTAGAAAAAAACAAAAAGCATTTAATGAAATAAGGTCTACTTCCCACTGGCCACATAAACCAAAACTATTTCCAAAGAATCCTAGAACATATGGTGGACCAATGCCTGATATTACACCAATTGAAAAGCCTATTTTAACTGAATTAGGGAGAAAACTAGCTGGATTTTAATTTAAAAATAATATATTTTAAAATATTAATGGTGCATTTAGTTGATGACGTATGGAATTATATAAAAGAATTTATTTTTCATAATATCAAAACACAGGGAAAACATTTAAAAAATGATAAAAATATTAAAAAATATAATGAAATTATTAAAAAAATTCCTTTACTAGTAACCGAAGCAGACTCGGTACGTATTCTTTATAACAGTAAGAAAAATACAAAAAATTTAAGATTTATAAAATTTGTATATGTAATTAAGCATAAAAATATTCGTAAACTAATTATTGAAAGACAGATTTATGAACCAATTGAAACAATAAATTATAAATGGGGTTGGAAACGAGAAGATAAATTACATAACAAATTTAGAGAAGAATATTATTCTAATATAAAAAATGCGCAAAATGAATAAATATAAAATATATATTTAGTTTAATGGAATTTATCGCTCCTGAATTTATATTTATCGTCCCTTATAGAGATAGAGATGCACAATTAGAAATTTTTTTATCACATATGTCAAACATTTTAGAAGATTTAAATTGTGAAGTTTATTTTGCACATCAAAAAGATAAAAGATTTTTTAATAGGGGAGGAATGAAAAATATTGGATTTTTACACGCAAAGGAAAAATATCCTAATCATTATAAAAATATAACATTTATTTTTCATGATATTGATACACTTTTAGCAAAAAAAGGAATGACCAATTTTCAAACTGTAAAAGGTAAAGTAAAGCATATTATTGGCTTTAAACGAGCTTTTGGTGGTATATTTTCTATAAAAGGAGAAGATTTTGAAAATTTAAACGGATTTCCTTGTATTTGGAATTGGGGTATGGAAGATAATTCTTTAAAACGAAGATGGTTAACAAAAATGCAAAAAGGTAACGAAAAAAATATTGACTATAGTGAATTTTATAGTATTTATTCAAAACAAATTGTTATGTTATGGCACGGAGATAAAAAAATATTTAATAAAGACCAAGCTTGGAATGCATACGAAAAATCAAGTGATTTTATTGATGGTATTAATACAATTAGAAATATTAAAAAAACAGAAAATTCATTAGAAAATCATAGTAATTTTTTTATTATAGATATTACCAATTTTTTACCATTGGCAAAACATCCAAGAGATGCGCAAGCAAAAGAAATTAAAAGTTTAAGAGACAGTCACTTTGGTTATGATAAAAAGATTAAACAAAATAGACATTATAAAATTAGAAACAATTTTAGCATGATGCTTGGTAAAAAATAAATTGAAATATAATTTAAAATAATAGTATTTAAATTATATTAATATGCATAATATACCTATGTTAGCCTTTTTAAGAATACATAATTTCGTTGGTCCAATATCACTATATTTGGGTAAAGAATATTTTAAAGAAATATTAAATCTTAAAAAAACATTTATAGAAAAACCTGTCAAATTTACTTTTTGTAAAAGCACTTGTTACTATAGACGCTCTCCTCATTGGCCCAGTAGAGTAAGATTAGATAATGATTATTTTAAAAGAAACATAGAACTATCTTTTAAAGGAAAGAAATATATTGGAAAAAATTTAAGGCAGGCAGAGAGAATTATAAAAAATAGTATAACAAAAACTATATGCAGACCTACAAACCAACAATATGGTCCATACCCATATAGTGATGAAGTATATAATGTTACTGAAATCAAAGCCTATAATTTTACTCTTAAAAATAATATGGAAAGACTTAAATTATATCAAAATCTTTGGGGTAAGTACACTTAAATACCCGCTGCGGTTAATTTTGCTTCAATCGCATCTAACCTTGTTTTTAGTTGTAAATTTTCTGCTTCTAATGCTGCTATTTTTGTTTCAGCAGACTCCAATTTTGTTTTTTCCAGTTGACAAATACTGTCTAATTCCTTTATTGCTTTTGTATTATATGGTATTATTCCATTATAAGATAATGAATAAGGCCTATTTCTTTTAGATGAATTATTTTTAACAAGATGGTTTAATTCTTCTATTTTTTCAACACTTTGAGCTATGAAACCGGATTCTGTAATTAATTTAATATCTATAATATTTCCAGATTCGTCTATTGGATTATTGCTTTGGTCCAGTAAAAAATTATGACCAGCGGGATAAAATCCTCCATTTATATTTTTTAAATATTTTACTGGGTTGAGTAACTTTATTGTATCTAACGCATTTATTATTGACTTTTCGTTATGTTTGATTCTATCATCAGAAGAATTGGTAAAAGAACCATTGACCGTAACAGTTCCATCAACATCAATATCCATAGCGTCATCATCATTTCCTGATGTAAAAACAATGACACCTTTATCATCGGTAGACTTTTGAAATTTTATTTGTGATTTAGCGGCTGTATTTTTTAAGTAACCAATGCTTCCTACATCGATAGCAGGGGGTTGGGGCACGCGGTATAGTGTTATACCTGCCGCCGTCCAATCAAACCATCCAAAATTTCCAATACCATCATAAGTGTCGCCAGTTGGACTTTGTCTAGTATCATGTATATACTGGGAACCAGCACCTGCCCAATTTGTGTAGTTTTCATCATTCAAGCTAGTCACTGCACTTATATGCCCAAAATACATATAAATCGCTGCGCCCCATGGACCGATTCTTGGACCAGCACCGGAATAACCCTTATCATTTGCAAAATTGACGAGAGACGAAAGCGAGGTTGTGAATTTTGTAATATACGTGCCGTTATAATATACATATAAAACATCGCCCGGCGACGCACCACCTGCAGCACTAAAATCTGCCATTGTACTAATCTGAAATCCATGAGGAGGAGGAGGTGTTGTTGTTAAGGGGGCGGTATAACTTTGTGTTCCTAAATAATATGAATTATCATTTGTAAGCCCAGCTAAAATAGTAGTAATACCACTAAAATCGCTATTGATTACCGTATCTCCACCTCCACCACCACCTCCACCACCTCCGCTTCCACCAACACCTACCCAACTACTACCATCAAATCTATTTATAGTGTTATCTGATGTATTGATAAATAAATCTTTTGAAGCAGCATTAGCTGTAGAGGGTAAAGCACTACCTTGATTAATAACTGTTTCGGGAAAATTACCTCCTGTATATCTTAAAAATGTAACCATAGGTGCGTATAATGATGAAAATAAAGAGTCTGTTGAAACATTATTTTGACCATAGATAACAATTAAACCTGGGTTTGAGAAATAAAACAATTTTTCTGAATAAGCAGTTGTTTGTGTTTTCCAAGCCGCATCACTCGTATTCCATCCTGATATACGATAAAAATATCCTTTATCATCACCTAATGATTTTTCCATTACAGGATTATGAAAACATATATTATCACTACCTGAAAGTGTTTCTGATGGATAAGTTGGAACTTGTAAGTATACCTTTAAAAATGGATGTCTTTTTGTTAAATCTCCTTTATCAGCAGGGGCTATTATATCCAAAGATACTGCATTATCTTTCAAATCATTATAAAATATATATTTTGAATCTGATGTATTTGTGCCTAGTCTAGCATTATTAACTAATTCTAAGACTCTAGCAGTAGATGCATTAGTAGTTCCATCACCCTTTAGTGTTAATAATGCATTGTATGGTTCTGTTGAATCACTTGATGAAGAATTATAATATCTTCCTGTTAAATATCTTGTTGTACCTGAATCATTCACACCATTGTGATAATTATATCTTGTGAAACAATTTGGACCTAAACCTATAATTTGTGTACTAGATGTTCCAGAAACAAATGTTCTTAAACTACTATTTGTTAATGAAGCTTTTGATCGACAAGCAATGTCAGAAACACCAGTTTTAGTAAATCCTGATTCAATTTCTGTTAGTTTTTTATTACAAAATTCTGCACCATTTACTACTTCATTCACTGTAATATTTGTTACCATTTCTGTTCCAGTGTTATCAATGCCAGGATCAATTATCAAATAATCCTTTATATCATTATAATTAGGAATATTATACCTATATAGTTCACTCGGAGTTTTTGGCACATAATCTTTTGGTTCTTTATACCAATCTCGTTTTAAATCACTTTGAATTCTACCAAGTGCTGTTTTTAATGCGAGTTCTACTTTTTCATCAGATGTAAAATCATCTGGTGGAGAATTAGATTTTCCATATGACATATATAGTAATAAAATATAATATTACTATATTAAACAATTAATTAAACTTTGTAACACTTGTATTTGAGTTAGCTACATAAAAATCTGGCATTTTTATTCTTCTATTTATACTATTTTTTATTTTAAAGGCAATATAAAAAGTTAAAATGTCACCACTGCTATGGTCTATTCGATTCAAATATGCACCTAATAATCTCTTTGGCATAGAACCGCTAAAAGCTCCTGTAGATGTAAAATTTTTGGTTGCTACTGTAATTGAATTAGTTCCTGTCCCATTAATAAATACTGAATTTGTCATTCCTGAACTACCTGTTCCATATCCAGCATCTGCTAAACTACCTGTATATGTAATACCTTGCGCATTCGCTGAAGCTGTTGTTGCACCCGCATTTGCTTTACCTATATTATACCAATAATAACCATTACTATTTACTAGCTGATTATAGTATAAATATATACCAATGTCATCATTACGTAAATCACTAATATTTATTTCTGGTGCTGCACTAGACGATTCACCACCTAGTGCTACTAAACATCTATCTAAATTTCCATCTCCCATAGTCTTGGTATATTTAAATATTACGTACCTATAATTCGAAGAATTTATATCAATAAATGGTGAACCTGAACCAATGCCATAATTATTGTTATTACTGTTACTTATACCTGTCACCTGCTGCCAACCATAATTACTATAAAAATAGCCATTAAACATTGGCAATTGTAAATTATTTGTTGTGTTTCCTAAAGAAGAATAATTTGATGGTTGCGTTGAATTTTTACCTGAAGGTGTAGTAGAAGAAAATATTGGATCAAAACTATTTGGAACTTCCATTAAATAACTATTTGTAGATGTAATTAAAACAAACTCATCTGAACTTGGTTTATCATAAATAAAATTAATTACTGATGAATGACTACTTCCTATTGTTAAATCTGTTTGACCTTTTGTATTTCTACCTCTAATTTTAATTGTTATTCCAGTTGTAGCAGTATTTGTGACAGGAATTGAAGATAATGTTTTACTAATAATCCAATGATCAGAATTGCGTGTTCCACCTGCTTTGGAAGACCAGCTAATAACACTATTTGCACTAGATGTCGCATAGCTAAAATAGTGCTCCGCTACATTTTTTGAGTTTTGTAATAAGTAATATTCAGAATAATTTGATAATTTGTATTCTAGATCAATTGTTCCACCTCTAGCTAAATTTGGAATTCCATTTATTTGGTTTGATGGAGTATAAGTAATCATATTACTAGAACCATTTTTAACAATACTTGGATTGCTATTTAGAGAATCTAAATAAACATTATCATTTGTATTAGTAGAATATGAATTTTGTAAAATAACTGTTTCACCAGTTTGAGTGCTAGAAATAGCTGGATCACTACCATCTGTATTATAATAACTTTTCAATTCTAACCTCAATGGTTTGTAAAGATAATTAGTTAAATTAGATTCAGTTGCTAAATTAATTTTGTATTGTATTGACTCTTTCAACCAATAACCTCTGTTTCTATCATCATAAGTTTCTGAATAAATATCCTTTCTGTTTGTCCTTAAAACTTCAAAAAGTGTAAAGTCATCTGTTTCTGTAGTATGATTAGTACTCATCCCTCTTGTATATAATTCCACATCGTTGTTTGCTGCATTAACTATTTTAAAACCAGCTTGATTTGCAGTTGTAGGAACTGAAGATGACCATGTTTGGACATTACTATTAGATAATGGAGTATTGAAGTTTTGTAGATGTTTTTTATTTAAAACATGAGTTACAGTACCTGATGTAATATCAGATAAATTATTATAATTGGTAATCTGGACCGCTGTTCCAGAATAGGTAGTTGACGAGGAAACACCTGCACTTACCAATACTCCAAGATTACTATAATTATTATTATTTTTTAGTTCATATGTATTTCTTAAACTATTTAATCTAGAATTATTAAAATAATTAAATACAGTTGGTATTGTTGGGACTCCTGTTGTAAAATCACCTACCGTTGTTTGCACATCAGATTGATAGTCCAAACTATTCGTTGCTCTTATAGTGTAGTTATATGTTGAGTTTGGCCATAATAATGAATTATCATCGTCTGAAGTTAATGTTTTATCATTTACCGCGTCCGTCGTTCCTGTTTGATCATCTGTAGTATCTGATTGCGTTGTTGTTGTTTGATAATCTGTGTCTGTATGGCTAGAATTGGAATCTAAATATTTATTAGTTGTTGAATGTCTTGAAATATCAATGGTATAAGTCAAAATTGTATTTCTTATATTATTACCATCTATGTTTAATCCTCTATCGGTTGGATGAGTCCAATTCAAAGTAACAGTATTTTTACTAGAAGTATTTGAAATTGATAATGATGTTTCTGAGTCAATTGAAACAACTTCTGGTTTGGTAGCAGTTGCAGAAATTGTTTTTGAAACCTCTGTATAATTTTTTATATATTCATTGTATTCTCTTATTTTTAGATCTAAATCTTTTGTTGTGCTATCTGTCGTTGTTTTCTTCAATGTATCATAAAAAGTAAACATTAAATAGGTTATAGGATCCGCATTTCGTGCAGAATCTATTTCTGTATTAGAATGACCTACTGTATTATTATTATTTACTTGTCTAATTGTTGCGGATTCAAAGGTATATTTATCTAATTTAGGTAAACCACTATTTGCCTGTGCTGATACTATTCCTCTATTTCCATCAGATGGAGCCGTCCAAGTAGCTTTTATTTTATTATTATAATTTGTAGTTGCGGTCTGTGGAGTAAGAACTAATGAAATACTTGAGTCAGGTTTTGTTATTTGAATTGATACTTGGTCGCTTTCATCACTATAAGTAGCGAACAGATTATTCCTTACAAAAGCCGAAAAATAATATGTAATTGGGTTTGTATTTGTAGAATCTTGGTAATCAGCTGGTAGTTCGAACGTGTATGTATGGGTATTGTCTGCTCCCGACGTCGTATCATAATCGTTTGTATTAATAAAAACTGGAGTGCCTGGCGCGGTACTTGTACTTGCTACGCTATTAATGGTGGCACCCTCTAATTTAGTAAAAGCTGTTAGCGCAGTTTGTGATGCTTGATCACTATATTTGTAGGATACATTAAATTTAATATTCCTTAAAAAAACACCATAACCACTGTTATTTCCATTGGTTCGAACATCATTTATATCTGCTAATCCATTAAGAGTTATTTGCATATTCTTGAAATCTATCATCTTTACAGAATTTATCGTTGGTTTTAAGGGTTTATCAATCGACCAAATACCACTTCTCTGGGAAGGACCAAATGTGTTATTTGATGCATTTTTATAACTAACTCTAATCATGAAGTATTCATCGATATCATTGTTTGTAATATCTAAAAAATCACTATTGAATTTAATATAATAATAACGTCTTTTTGTTGAGTAATCATTTAGTCTATTTATAGGAAAAACACCATCAGTTAAGTTTGTTGCTGCTGGTAAACTTGATGATGTAGTTAAACGTCCAATATTTGAACCGCTGATGACAGTTGGGTCATGATAAATTTTTTTTAATGGTTTGAAATCATTGTTATCAGGGGCGATATCATTACCGTTTACATATTCAAATTTAATTTCTACTAAATTTATTGTAGAATTATATGATGAGTTAGTAGTTGTTGTTTGTTGTGGATCTCTTATAATAAATTCTAGAAATGTATCTCCAGCGTTTACATTTCCTAAATTATTAAATGCTGTATCAACATCGGGTGCACCTCCATTTATTTTTCCACTAGGAACACCAGGAGGTAAAACATTCAAAAAATTTATTGGATCACCATTCGAATCATTTTGTAAAGTTACAACATTAAAATCATTTTCACTCATAGATCCAGAATCATATTGATTTTCTAACCATAGTTTTATTTCATATCCAGATGTTGATGGTTCTAATTCTTTCTTAGCCTCATCCTTTAAAGCTGATACAAGTTTTGAGTTGGCAGTTAGAGTTGATTGTATAGTTGCATTTACAGGTGTACTGTCTTTTTTATATAAAATTATAGAATTAGCAAAGTTACTTAACTCATAAACTCTTGTCGTTCTACCGAATGTTCCATTTGTATCTCCGAAATTAGGACTAGCGGTTCCCATTGGAGGTATAGGATAATTTTTTGAACAAATAACATATCCATCTTTTAAACCATTTACACCACCACTTGTTGCAGTATCGCTAGTTATTGGTGACCTCTTAGTCCCCCATTCCTCATAAGTTGATGTTTGTTTATTATAAATTTGGATCATTATTCTATTTACAACAGGAAAATAAATATTATGATTTGAATTTACAGTGGAAGCAAATTCTCCATTAGAAGCATTGTCGTATGGATCATTGCTATTTGATACACCTGAAGTAAATTGTGGTGGATTTTTCCAAGTAATTTGGATCGAACTAGGGGTCAGGGAAAAAAAAAAAAAAGAAGGACCCGGTGGTTGTCCCTCAAAATTTTCGCGAAAAAACGAATATCCTAGTGGTTTAAATGCTAATTCGCCATCTAAATCTCCATTAGGTTTATCTTCTTTATCTCTAGATGCCTCATAAAATATATTCTTACTTGAATCATATATTATATCTCCTTCTTTTCTACCTGTGCCTAAATTAGCATCATTGCTTCCTGTGCCTGCGCCGGAAATATCAGTTCCTTCAGTGCTTCCGCCACTAATATCTATACCACCGCCACCACCGCCTGCTCCTTTCCAGTTTGCCGTTACACCATCTGCCGCAATATTAATTTCTAATTTAGAATCTGTTGTATTATAAAACAAGTCTCCTTGTGTTGTTGTTGCAGGACGATTTGTTCCAACTTCTACACTTGCGCCACCACCCCCCTCTGACCACTCTAAAGCATTTCCTGCTGAATTTACTTTTAAAGAATATCCTGCGTCACCTGAAACAAAACCTGGAATTGTTCCCGTTGTTCCTGTTGGACCTAACAAACTTATCCCAGTTCCTGCCCATGAACCTCCTGCTTTGGGTCCATATATTTTTTTCTCATCTGTTCTAAAAAAGAAATCCCCATCTACTCCATCATTTGTATTATCTGGTCCTGAACTTCCATGGCTAAGAATAGTTTTACCTGGTGGACCTAACAAACTTATTCCTGTTCCTGGCCATGATCCACTTGCCTTTGGTCCATATATTTTCTTCTCATCTGTTCTAAAAAAGAAATCCCCATCTACTCCATCATTTGTATTATCTGGTCCTGAACTTCCATGGCTAAGAATAGTATTACCATCTTCACCATCAAAACTAACGCCAGCAGGCCAAGTACCATTTTTTGGTCCAAATATAGTATTGGTATCTGTTCTAAAAAAGAAATCTCCATCGTTGCCGTTTGCTGCTAATGGGTCTGCATTTCCACTAAGAATAGTATTACCATCTTCACCATTCAAAGTAACACCAGTAGGCCATGTTCCATTTGCTTTGGGTCCATATATTTTCTTCTCATCTGTTCTAAAAAAGAAATCCCCATCTACTCCATCATTTGTATTATCTGGTCCTGAACTTCCATGGCTAAGAATAGTATTAAAGTTTAAACTTGAAAATAATACCGAATTTCCACTTGCATTAAGTTTTAAAAATTGACCACCACTACTTTGTGCCGATGTTGATGTAGGCCAAGTTATATTGTTTAAAGATAAACTAGTTGTAGAAGAAATATCAACTACATCTCCAGATATATCAATAGAACCATCTGCTTCCATTAAAATATTAGCAGAACCAATGCCTTCATTTTTTGCTGTAATTTCCATTGTTTCAGTAGTATTTTTATCTATTGAAAATTCGATTCCCTCTGCTGTTCCTCCGCTACCTCCTATCTGAGCCCAATTTCCTGCATTATTATTAACATATAGGATATTATTTGTCTGGTCTACGTAAATTTTTTTTTTCACTGAGGGTAGAGAAAAAGTGACCTCAGTCCCTGCGGGAATCTGTAGGGCCAATTTTGGCGTAACACCCATGTGTGTGGCGATTTGCTGTGCGGTCCAAGGGGGGGCTTGCACTCCGGAAAGATCATTTGTTAAAGTATGAGTATGCATCGTGCTGTAGGAGTCGGGCCTTTCAAATGTCATTCCTGCAATTATACCATCAGGAATATCGTTTATCGCCGAAGAGCTTGCACCAAAAATGATGTATGATGAGCTGTAGCCGCTTATGAAACATTTTGCAGTTATTGACGGCGGACCATCACCCACCTCTATCAATCTAGATATACCCTTTCTACCTATATACTTGTATACTGTTAAAACAGGTTTGTTTGCATTACCTATTACAAACATAGCATCAGCTGAGGACAAATTACCTACATCTGGAAAAAGTAAAATACCACTATTTATATCATATACCCAATTACCACCTGTTAAACCACTAGGTATCGTTTGTCCAGCTCCCCCTGCTAGTGTGTCCAAACTGTCCTCTGTTTGAACAAAATATTCATAAGGTTTTACAACATTTCCAGCTGTATCATTATACATCTTAAAATTAAACTGTAATGAATCAAATAAAATATTATTTCCTGCTACTTTTTTCAACCAAGAAAAATTATCAGTTCCTATACCTGCACAGCGTTCAAGAATTAAAGCTTTAAATCTTCTGATTGTCCCTGTAGAATCATCAACAATACTACAACCTGATTTATTAGTGCTATCATCAATTGAATAATTGACAAAATCTGTAGTTTGTAATCCTAATTCAGCTGCAGTCCTTACGGTTCCATTTGTATCAAAATCTGGTTGGTCTGGTATTTCATCTAAAAATAAATCAGCACCATTTACACCTTTGTTATATTTTTCTACAAATTCTGCAGACCAATCTTTCTGATCACTGGTAGATGGGACTCCAAAAAATGATTTTAACAATATATCAATCTTTTCTTTATTATCAAAATTATCTGTATCCGACATATATTATAATAAATTATTATAAAATATTATAAAATAAGCTAAATATTTAATTTTTAACACCTATAAAAATTTGTAAATCATTTATTGCTGTTTGATCTACAGCTATACTATTTCCACCTACACCACATTTATATTTATTTGATGAAGGACCAGAATCAGATAATGTAGACCAGTTAATTGTTCCTGTTCCATCGTTCACCCAAGGCGCACCTGCTGAATAGGGACCTTGCGGAGTAGCCATTACTGTACCACCACTAGTTTTAGTTGCTTTTACAAAACAAACTGCTTCATCTGATGATGAAAAAATTGCTGTTAATACTGTTCCACTAAATAGACCTGTCAATGGCGTTACTATATTTATTGAACCCGCAGTTATAGTGCACGGAGATCCATATAACTTATAAGCCGATGCTCCAGATTTCTTAATATCAAATGCAATCCATTTATATTTAGTTCCTGCACTAGTTGTTGTTCCATCTAAAGCATATGCTGTAGAACCAAGATTACAAGTATTTGGTGATAGATTATCATAATTTATACTTATGGTATCAGGATATGTAAAATCTTTATTACCCTGAAATTTTCCTCCTATATATAATAAAGTATGATCTGATGGAACATCTGAGTGATCTGTGTATTGACTAGTGCCAATTCCAGCAATATTAGACCCTAAGGGAGCGATTGAGTCTAATTGATATATTTCTTTATCAGCAGATGATAAATTCAATTCTGACGTTGTTGCTGCAGATGATGCATAACTTTCATGATCATAAAAATGATTTAATGTAGTTGATGTCGTATTAACACTATTTAAAAGTGTTATGGATCCAGTAGTTGTTCCAACTAAATTATATGCATTTGTTCCTACTGTCAATGAATTTACTAATCCATTTGTATAGGAACTTGTGTATTTTACAGTAGAATCTGTTACTGTATGGGTATAATTACCTGTATCTGTTATATCATTTGCCGCAATAGTTTTGGTGTCCTTGACAAAATCTGTTTTACTTATCGCCAATATCTCACCTACCTTACCATCACCTTTTATAAACCTATATTCTGAATTACAATTACTATAGGCTCTTTCTATTTTTATTTCCATTTCTTTTACACTTGCTATTCCCATTGTGTATTTAACGGACTTAACTTCCACTGTATGTGTTGTATAAGTTATTGTAGGAACTCCTGATAAGTCATCAATATAAATATTATGTGTTGTTCCTGTATCATCAGAACCACCTACATCAACATGTCTGTCATAGTGATAATTTAAAACATAAGGGTTTTTACTAGCATCACCAATTTCTGTTTTTACATCGGCATTTATAATTGTTTTTAATTTAAATTGTCCTTTTAATCTAAAATTTTGATTATTTCCTGATCCATAAAGATCTGCATGAGTAATACTATCTACGAATTTTCCAACTGAATTTGTAAAACTGCCAACAGGAAATCCCCCATAAGATACTGTTTGTTTATCGGCTGTTCCAACTTTTGCAGTTAAAACCACTAAATTCGATGAACCATCTACTCCTTCTCCATAACCCGTAGTTCCTGTATGTTGATCATTGGAATATGGCTTTGTTATCTCAAAAGTCTGCGTGACAGTTTTATTAGGTATTAAATCTTTTCCTGGGTCAGCTGTAGATACATTTATATAAATTTGTGAGCCTGTTACATTCGCAGAAGTGCCCTTACCTCTAATAGATGTTTTTGAACTATTTGAAATACCATTATCAATTGTAGTTGCAATACTATTTGATGTAGGAACTCGTGTAAAAGATGTATGTGTTTCCAAAGTGCTATATGCCGAATAATCATTAGATAAATCATTTTTTGCACGAACTTTATATTCATATTCAGTTCCTGGTTTTAATCCTGTTAGCTCTATTTCAAATGGGTCATTTTCATTTTTTCCTGGGCTAATAGTATTATTATCGGTATTTTCTGTTGTTGTATCTAAATTATTATTATTATATGCCCTACTTCTTGTTTCAAAATATGATACATCATAAACAGAAATTACTGCATCAGATGTCTCACCCCTTACTCCAGCATCAGTATTTTCTGTTTCTTCACATTTATAATCAAATTTAATCTTATTTTGGTTATAGGCTGCATAAGGAGAATGAAACGATGGCGTTGATGGTGCCGCTGCCCCCAAAAACTTAATACCTTCATATACTAATGCTCTATCATCTATAGTCGGATAGTCATTTGAATGATTTTTACCATAAATTCTTATGTCAAATGCATTTGCATCTCCTGCCTTTGAAAGCGTTGTTGTAATATTAGCTGAGGAAGTTGAACCTTTTAATATTACCAATTTTTTAAATGCAGCTGTATTATAGTCATCAGCATTTGTAATTGCCATTGTTTTTTCAGGCCAATTTTCCCAATCTGTTGTATCTGCACTACTAATATCAAAACATATTTCTGATATATAAGGCAGACGATTGGTTGTGTCAGCAATATGAGCCATTTTTGCTATAATATCAACATCTTTATGTTTAGGTATAATATCATTATAATTCCAACTAATATCTATTTTAGCGGATGTTTCAGCAATTAGATCTTCTTTTGTAAATTTATTTGGTTGCTGGGTAAGCAATTCAATAAATGTCTGTTTTGCTTCATTTACTGGTCCACCACCACCACCAACACCTTCCACTTCAGATATAACTACTTCTACTCCTTCCTTGATTTTTGAAGTAGTTGGATCTCGGGTGTTTGTTTTTTCAGTTTTTTTTACTTTGGTTTTAACTGTTGATTCACCCGTAGTTGGATCTTTTTCAACACTCTGTGTGACGACTGTTCTTTCTTTCTTTATCTCTTCTTCGCCAGATGCATTAGTTGTAGTGGTTTCTACCTCTTCTCCTACAAAATGTATAGTGTCTGCACTTACAAATAAATCTTTAATTGGGTTTTCAAGAGAACCTATGCTAACATTTGCATTCGCTGGTAAAATACTTCCAGAAATAACTAAATTTATCAAATTAGCTTCTTCAAGTCTACCTATTTTTACATTCGCTGATAAGTCATAATTTGATTTCAACTTTAAAATATTCTGTTCATTGCTTTTAATATCAACATCAAATATTTGGTCTAAATTACTACCATTTGGACCTCTAGCTAATAAAATTCTATTTGTAGTCGGCATATATATATATATTTAAAATATTTATATATGCAATCAATATTTAATTCGGTGAAATCTCAATTGTAAATGCAGCCTTTGAAGCTGTTGTAGAACCACCATCACTAGTCAACTTAATATATTGACCAGCACCAACAACATTATTATCATTTGGAATTACAGTGTCAATATCACCAACAGCTGAACCTGTAAATGCAATGGTAAGTTTATTTGTAACATCTGCTCCATTGTTAACATTGACAGTAATTTCAGCATCACCAACTGTTATTGCAGTATCTATGACTGAACTTATTTTAGTTATTTTTCCTGCCTTTGGTGCCACTACAAAAGCTGAACTAGCTGCCGAAATATTTTCCAAATGACAATTCAAATAATACTTTGCGTTATTTGCAGATAAATCATAGTCTGAATTTAAAATTAAAGTATGAGGAACAGAGGTATTATTTTTTACTTCGAATAATTGATCTAAATTACTTCCATTTGGTCCTTTTGCTAATAAGATTCTGTTTGTCGTAGCCATTTATAATATTAAATCATATAAAAATATTATAAAACATCAGTTAAATCAAAAGTTAATGCTATTTCTATTGGATTTACTGTTTGGGCATCTGTTCCATAATTTTCGTCTACAATATAAATAACCAGCTGAAATTTTTTATAACCATCATCTATATAATCCAAAAAATCTTCTCTTGTCAAAGTATGGTTTAAATCTGGTGTACAATCAAAACTTTTAAGATTTTTCAAAGTTCTTATAGATTTTGTTAAATATAACATCGTTTTTGAACTAAATTGTGAGTTTGTTGTAATACATAAATCTTTTTTATAGGAATTCATAATAAATTGTCCTAAATTAAATGATGCATCTGTTCTAGGATCAACCCAATTATTAATGTTTAAATATGCGTGTCCTTTCCATTCATTTTTTCCTAAAATATCTACTGATGCTGTACTAATATCAAAAAAACCTGCACTATTAAAAAAGGCTCCGCTAAAATCACCATGTTTAGTATTTTCCCACTTCAAAGCCCTCAAAGATGCTCTATGTCCTTTCATTGCTTCTACTTTCTTGATTATAGTTTGTGCTTGAGCAATCTTAATAACATAAAATAAATCTGTTCGTTCTAAAGGAAAGAAAAGAGGTCCATTATCTATATCGCCAATTGCGCCTGATGGATCAAACTGTGGTGCTTCATCTAAACTATATGTTCCTACAGTATTTGGGCGTACAACGCCATTCCAACTTACATCACTAAAGTAATAATCATCTCTAATATCATAAGTACCTAGCATATTATTATATCCTACTCCATTAAAAGCATTAAAATTTCCAATAGCTGGGTCACTAGTATAATCTAAAAAATCTAAAATAGGCTGTTTTAATCCATTTATACTTGTATCCGGGTCTGCTTTTACTGTCGTAAACAATAAATAATCTACTTTACAATCAAATAATAAATAATCAATGTCTTTAATATTAACTACAATATAGTGTGAATATATATTAACGTAAGAACCTACAGGATAAGTACTATTATTTTTCCATTGTATACCTGTCCAAGCTAAAGTAGCTCCATAAAGACTTACACCTAAAGTTAAATCATTCGTTAAAATTAAAAAATGTGTATCTCCTGTATTTAAATCTGGAATATTTGTTGATAAGTCTGTAATCTTATAAGACATATATATATTATCTCATATAAGATTTTTTATCCTTAAATTTAATTTTCACCAACATTAATATCTGTTGTTGTTGATATCTCCTCCATTTCACGCAATAATTTATTAACTAATTCATACATTTCACCCGTTTTCTTCTCTTTTAATAATGTAATTATTTGTTGATTATGACTTTTTGTTAGTTTTTCCAAACGTTCTCGTGCATCGTTAATGTCGCTCGGTTCCGTTGATTTTAAAATTTTCTCACCCTTTTCTTTAATTTTGAATTTTATATCTTCAATGTAAGGTTTCATATAAATCATTTCTTGTTCTTGTTCTGATAGAGCATATTGAACTTCCTTTAATCCTTCATCCAATGTATAAAATTCTTTAGAGCTAAACCCTAGAGATTTTAAAATATTATTAACAACACGATAAGGATTGCAATTTGACAAAGCGCGTAAATCATTTATTGAACCACCTTTATTTGAATATGTTTGTATTGGAATTCTTATTGAACAATCAAAATGTCCTACGCTTTTTTTAAAATCGATTTTAGTTTGGCCATCCACTAAACAATTATCATTATAATCATTATGATTTTCCTTTAATTTTTCAATGATTTCCTCAATGCTTTTCAATCCAGAATCTTTATCTGTCATCTCCTTAGTATAAAAATCAAAAACACATCTTAATTTTTTCACTTCAGCATGATGATCTAAAACATTATTAAAATTTGCTTCTAGATTCATATTTGTTGCTAATTCGCTAGCAATATATCTCGTCATTAAAATATCATCGCATAAAGACATTGAATTCTCACAAATTGATACCTCTACCTGACTTAAAATTGTGCTATTCATTTCCAATAATCTAATTCCTGATATTAATAAATGTTTTTCTAAATTAAGACAATAATTCTTCAATAAATTATTTTTCTTACCACTTTTATACATAACTTCATATATTGATTTTTTATATTGGGTTTTACTAACGTTTTTATCATTTAAAAGTTTTCCATCGTTACCCAATATATAAAATTGTTGTCTTGCTACCAACGGCATCTCTTCTGAATATATTTTTCTATCAAAATCTTCGTTTGAATATTGTGCATTACATAATACTAAATATGAATTCTTCGAAGGTTTAAAACAATTATTATATAATTTTATTGGATGCAAAACGACTGATTGAGTACCTTTAGTTCCATCTCTTTCAATAATAAAATCTATTGCTCTAGTTTTTACATCTCTTACATGGGTTATATCAACACCCTTCATTACTAAACTATTACTTGAAAATTCACCGTGGTTATCTAACCAAATATATGTTAACAATGAAAAACTCATTATATAAATTAAGTAATATATATTATTTTTAAATACTATTTTTTCTTCTTAATAATTTCAAACTTTATATTTTGTTTTTGTAAAAACCATATTACTAAATCCGGTAGAATTGTAATTGTATTCATATAGGTTCTATAACTAAAATTTACTACTGTATTATTTTTTTCATACTCTAAACTATACCACCAATATGCTGGTATATAAATTATGTCCCCCTTTTCTAGTTTTATATCTAGAACTTTCACTTTTTGAAAATCACCAGAGTATTTATCTTGAACATTCCAAGGATCTATTGGAGAAGAAAACTCATAATTATCATAATCCTTAATGCAATGTAAAAATTTTGTGCTATCTGGAGGTATTAACTTCACATTTACTTTTCCTGATGTTACATAAAAATAATTTCTATAATCTAAATTATATCTTAATGGCGTTTTACAATTAGTTGAACCTGCCAAAATATCATATGAACATTTTGATACCATTGATGGTCTTAAAAAACTATCATTTTGTCTAAAAAATTTTATTAAATTTGTTTCTTGTAAAAATTCATAATTCTTCTCTGAATAGTAATTTCCGTTCTTATCCCCTTCAAATAATTTTTTTGCCTCATTTAGAGGAAATGGTAAATATAATTCACTATCTTTATCATTATTTTCCTTATTTCTTACTTTAAGATCAAAAATTCCATGTTCTTGTTGTAATATATCTAAATTTATCTTATTTTCTAATTCTTCATTACCATATCTAAATATAACCGGTTGCCTAATATCACAAATTTCTTCCAATCTATCCTTCGATGGTTTTACAATATTATATACTTCCAAATCATTACTCGTTTTTAATTGAAATTGTATGTGAATATATAAAAATAATACCATTGAAAAAACAAAAATATTTAACAAATAGTTCATAATAATAATATATTAGAATTCTAAATTCTATTTCTACCGTATTTAAAATTCATCTTCATCAACTTTTGGCGCTATATAAAACTTAAAACTACTCTCCTCTCCTAAATCATATCCTATCTTCATTGGTGAATTTTCCTCCAAATGTAACTCTATGTGTTCACTTATTTTATAAAATGCACAGGCTTTCTTAAAGAATTCTATTGCATAAATCTTCTTCAACGACAAATCTTCTTCTACTGCATATGAAACTATATTGTCTTCCTTCAACTCTACACTCATTTTACCAATTTCTCCGTTAGTTACCAGATTTAACCAATCTTCATTACAGTGAAACTCTATATCTTTATTAAAGACTATCAATTCTTGTATTAAAGTATTTAATTGTTCTGCCTTCATCTCTACATCTACTGAATATTCAATATCAGGAATATCCATTGTTATTCCTTCTGAGTCTATTGTTATCAAATCAAAACTTTTTTTTACTGTCTTCTCACCTGTAAATTCAACATTTACAACTTCTTTTTTTTTATCATAAGTCATTGAAATCGACTGACCATCATTATAACAATGCAAGCAATGGTATATACCACTTGTTGGAATTGTTATTACTTCATTTTCATCCAATTCATAACTATCAAACCATTCTAAACTCAACATTAATTCACATAAACATATCTGACTACAATCCATCGCTTGGAAATAAAGTCCTTCCTTCTTAAAATCCAAAGTCACGAATTCCACAACATCCTTCAAACATTTGAAAATATGACTAAACTTTTGTGCTTTTTCCTTATTATTAATAATAAGCTTCATTCTATTGTTTGTATTACTATTATTCTTGGTAATATAAACAGTTCAATTTTTTGAATTTGCCTTCAAAGTTACAACCTCCTCTGCCAAAGCTTTATTATGCTTTTCCAAATCTAAAATTTTATCTGTTAATTTCTTCAATCTAACTTCATGCCAATTTAAAATTTGCCACATCTGTTGATCTTTTGATCCTACTAATCTTCCAGCTGGCTCTATGGTTCTTTTTTCATTTATTGATAAATTCATTATATATTGCTAAAATTTTTTTTTTAATACATATCTACGCAATTAAATCCATTTTTATTTTTTTTGAATATTTATAGTTTTCTACTTTTATATCTTCTAAATTATAAGAATCTATACTTTTCTTTTTTTCTATTTTTATTGTCGGAAATTCATATACTTCATTTTTCATCTGCTTTTTTAATTCATTTATATGTTCTTCATAAATATGTGCTACACCTAAAAAATGATGAAAACTTTTCGCTTTTAAATTACATTCTTTTGCTAACATATGTGTCAAAAAACTATAAGATAATATGTTAAAAGGAACTCCTAAACCTACATCACCGCTTCTTTGATAAAGAGAACAAGATAACTCCCCTTTTTCATTCACAAAAAATTGCGAAATTACATGACAAGGAGGCAAAGCCATTTCATCCAACTGTTCTGGATTCCAAGCTGATAATATTAATCTACGACTATATCTTTCATTTTCATTTTTTAAACTCTCTATTATACCATTCAATTGGTCTATTCCCTTACCATTATAGTCCGTAAAACAATTGTAATATCGCGCATTCCAATGTCTCCATTGATGTCCATAAATCGGTCCCAAATCATTTTCTAAATAATGACCCAAACCTCTATTATTTAGGAATTCTCTATTTGCATTTCCATCCCATATTTTTACATTTTGTTTATTCAATATATTATTATCTGTTTCACCATTAATAAACCATAATAATTCTTTTAAACAAGTTTTCCAAGCTACTTTTTTACTAGTTAATATAGGTATCTTGTTATTTTCTAGTGAAAATTTCATTGACAATCCAAATAAATTTCTTGTTACACCATTTCTTGATTTAATTTTTTCACCATTTTTTATTATATCATTTACCAATTCTAAATATTGCATTTCCTCTAGATTTTTTACTGCTTTAGTAGATATTTTCCTTCGTAAACTACTTAACATTTTATTTAACAATTGTTTTATTTTTAATTTCTTTTTATAATCTATATGGACTCCAAAGAAGTTGTTAAAGCAAATGTTGGATTTATAGAACATATGACTAAAATGGATGATGAAACTAAATCTTTACTTATGAATACCGTTCAGTATGCATCATTATCTGTTCTTCCTATTTTAGGTTTACAATGTGCTATTGATACTGTTTTTCCCGATTATGAAGAATCTAAGGGAAATTTTGAATTAGCTGTCGAAATTTTTGGACAAATTGTATTCACTATGATTGCACTTTTCTTTATTCATAGACTTATATGCTTCATCCCTACTTACAGCAAAGAACCTCTTACATCTGTTAACTTCATCACTGTCGCAATTATTTACATTTTAACAACTGTTTATAATAAATCTGATAATCTCGGGAAAAAACTCCAATCTTTAGTAAAAAAATGCAAAAAAATGTGGAATGGTGATGACGATGAAGATGAAAACAAACATCAAAACAACAGTGGTAATGTCTCTATTACACGCCCTATTTCAGGACTTCCACCTGCTGTTCCTACGCACCAAGCCAGTAGAGCAGATTATGTTAATACTCAAGCAAATGTAACTCCTCCTTTACTTCCTGTCTCTTCCACAAGTCAAGATATGTATGGCGGACCAGAAACTCCTATGCAAAATGCACAAGAACCTTTCGCACCTATGAATGAACCAATGGCTGCTAACGGTGTTCTTGGAGGAGGCTTCGGTTCTAGCTGGTAAATTATTCAACGACCATAGCATCATCTATTTCTATAGTCGTTCCCAACACTTTCTTAATCTCATTGTTATTCAGCTGCTTATTGTCTCCGCCTATTATTTCCTTTATCATTTTATTCCAAGTATCAAACTCCGCCTCATTCTCTAGGTGATTCGGATGCTCTTTCTCCCATTCTTTTAATTTCTTCATTTGCTTATAAGTTATATCATCTATTGACTTCTCTATCTTCTTATTAGCCATCTTTTTATTTTCCCACTTATCTTCATCTTTTATATAAAATTCTTCTTTCTGATTATTACAATGTATCGGTCGTTCTGTAGGTGACATATCTTTCAAATGTCTCTGAAATATATTACATATACCTTTAACATAACCATTATCTTTTGAATATGATAAATCTTCTAATGATATTTTTACATTATTTATAAAATCTGTTAAATTCATAGCATTTTTACACTTCTCATTCAAAAACACATTTATAGTCATCTTGTTATAATTATTTATTGTTGTATTTCCTCCTGGATTATTCTTCATTGTTGTCGCGATTTCTTTATTTATTTTATTTGCCTCAGCAACCAAATTTGCTGCTTTTTCCAATACATCAATATCCTTATCATCATTATTTAATGATTCTTCATACTTACATTTTTTTAAATGTTTACATAAACCTGCTGTATATGTATATTTCTTTCCACAAGCACAATGATATTTCCCTGTAAATTCATTTTTTACATACTTTATATGTTTTCTTGCTGCTTTCTTTTCTCTTTTTAAGCATAGTGTTCTTTCTGATGATAATAGTTCAACATTTATTCCTTTTGTGTTTTTCTGATGCTTCTTAGTTTTTTCGTGTTTTTTATAATCCCTTAAAACATTTGTATAAAAACCACAAACTTCACAAATAAATTTATTTGTATTTTTCTGGTGTTTCTTTGTTTTTTTGTGACGTTTATAATCATTTAAATCATTACTAAAAAAATCACAATTCACACAACAATATTTAATATTATCTACTATGGGTAATTTATAAATTTCTGTTGAATCATCTGTATCTATCATATATAATATAGTATAATAATATATTTCTAAGTTCTTCCTAAAATATTTTTAAACCTAAATATATGATTTTTTTTTGTTAACTATAAATTGTCCATTTTGGATAATTTATGGATAATTTTTTAAAGATAATTTTCCAGTTTTTTTTTTGCAAAATCGTTATCCAGTTTTTGATAATTTGGATAATTTCTAAAAAACTGACTGTAGACCCTTAACTATTTATTAATAACGATGTAGTCAGTTTTTAGAAATTATCTTTGGCTAGGAATTCGAACCATTTATTAAGGACGCTTCTATAGTAATTGCACCAACTTTTTGCCAAAACCCAAAAAGACATGATCGCCTTTTTTATAACCAATAGTTCCTTTTTTTTGGTTATCTAGTGAGAGGAAAAAAACTACTGGTAAAAAATACCTACATATTCTAGTAACCAAAAAAATCCCATTTTTTTCCATTTTTTTGTTTTATACAATTTTCATTTTTTTTTTTAAATATGAGAAAAAAAGTCGATCGATTTTGACTTTGGAATTTCGCTCAAAATGGGTCGTGCCTTTTTTTCAGCGCCAACTATGTGCTGTGACACTCGGAAACCATTTTTATATGGGGTGCCAAAGTACCCTCAGTAAGGGTGCTCTCAGCGATGTTTTTCGCTGCATTTTTTCACTACTTCTTTTTACTTTAAGACATTAATAAAGTGTAAAGGTAAAAAATAGTTGAAAAAGTTATGGTAAGGGTTTTTTGCCCTAAAAATCGGTTTTAGTAGGGACCTAAACTTTTTAATAGTCATTTCATAACTAAACTAAAAATGTAGTGGAAAAAAAACAAACAATTAAAAAAACAGGTTTTAGACGAATAAGCTATTGCCGTTTTTACACTTATTATAAAAAAATTGTTACACACAAAATCAACAAAACTACTAGCCGTTAAGATGAACATTAATAACAAGTACTAATAGTGATTCACTTTTTTCGTATACATAACAATAACAAAAGTGCCGTTGAAATTGAAAATCACGTTTTTGTAGGCACCTAAAAATATATTTATTTAAAAATAATATTGTAGTGATTAATGTAAGTGAAATTAAAAAAATATTTTTAATTTAAAAAACATCTAAAAAACAAACCAACTTGCTAAGGGTTTATTTTATATTTTTTTTGATTTTTGTTACACATACATTCAACGATTTTATTTGAATTATAAGACCTAAGTGCTTTAAATTATATTAATGTATTATTAATAATTTTAGAGGGAAATGCAGTAAAAATGCCGTTGAAATGGATAAAAATAGGAGTTTAGTTCCTTTTTTTTAGTGCCTTTTTTCCAAAATGGGTCGTGCCTTTTTTTCAGTAAAAAATAAAATTCTCTAAAATATTGATTTTTTTTTAAAATATAGAAATTATCCATTTGATTATTTACTACCAAGTCTATGTCCAGAGCCAGAGAAAGGAACAAATTTATCCGACATTGTTTTAATAGGTTTATCTCTATGTAAAGCAGGCAATGCGCTTCTAGGAATTACAGTATTTTTTATTGGAGGTGGTGAAGGTGGTGGGGAAGGTTCTTTTGGTGGAGGTTCAACATAGTCCAACGGTTCATCAAAATCTAGGTTAATATCGGAGTTTGTAATGTGTATAGTATCCGCAGGCTCGCATTCCATAACATCAATATAATAATAATTTTCAAGATATTTTATTGAAATAGTCTCTCCTTTAGTTAATACAGTATAATTTTTACTAAGGTGGTGTTCAAGAATTGACTTTGGATCCGCGCATTCTATAAATTTTGTTCTATGGGGTCTTAGTTTAATATATGAACCACGAACCGGATAGGCAATTGTAAATTCACAAGTAGTTCCTTCCTTAATAAATAGAGATTGCATAAGATGGTAAGGTATCAAAGCCTTCCCAGGATTAGATGTAAACTCAAATACTCCACAAACAGATGACATTTCAGTTTCTTTATTAGTAATTGTAAAATGCAATGGAAAATCTTTTTCTTTAAATTTAAATAACATTGATTCGGGTAAAATGACTTTGTTACTATTTTCAACTTGTTCAATGACTTCTTCTGTTTTATCACTGCAGCGCAAACTCCAGCATATTAGAGAATCACTTTCTTCAGATGACATTATTATTTAATTATAATAAAATATAAAATATTAGATTCAATTTTATAATATAAAGAAATAATCATAAATATAAACTATAATGATGAAACTAACCTACTTTAACGGTAAAGGAATGGCAGAGACCTCAAGAATTTTACTAGCAGCGGCTGGTGTAGAATATGAAGATTTTAGGTATCCATTGAAAATTAATAGTTGGGCAACATACGATTTTACCAGAGATGAGTTTGATAAAGACAAGGCAGATGGAAAATTATGGAAATCAATGGGGAAAGTACCTTTTTTGGAAGTAGACGGTAAAACAATTTGTCAATCAAAAGCTATTGAGAGATATATTGCAAGCCGTTATAATTTAATGGGTAGTAATTTGGAGGATAGTGCCATAATTGATAGTTATTGTGAATGTTTGCGTGATTTCAAGACAGCATATCATAATGAAAAGAAAAAACCAGATAAAGAGACTGCTATGAATAAATGGTTTAATGAGTTATTAGTGAATAAATTAGAAGTATTTGATAGTATTGTTTCTAATAAGGGTTCAGATATGAGTGGCTATTCAGTTGGTAATCAATTATCATTAGCAGACATATCCATTTATACATTTTTAGTGGAATACTTTGACAATAAAGATGGTGTGCTTAAAGCATATGAGAATTGTCCCAAGTTAAAGACTATTGTAAAAACTGTAGACGATAATGAAAAAATCAAGAAATGGATTGAAACTAGACCAGTCGGTTCTTATTAAATAATTATTTATTAATTTATATAAATAAATAATTACCATAAATATTTATGACTCAATATCTTAGCATTATATAATCCTTTTGATTTACGAATTTCTTTAGCTAATGCTTTTTTCTTATTTTTAATTCCAGAATGTCTACTAAAATAGTTATCACGTCTTTTTTTAGTACCATGATTTTTACTAGAATATAAACCTAATGGTGTAGAATCTTTGAACTGTTCATATCCCTTAGCTCCAAAATGAATATGTCTAATTTTTCTAGTTTTTTTATGCATTATACGGGCAGTATATTTTTTCTCACCCGGTCCTCTCATAAATTTAATAATTCGTTCTTTCATCTTACGCGTTTTCTTTCTTCGTTTCTTTTTTCTTCTTTTCCTAGTTTTTCGTTTTCTCCCACCTTCAATATTGTATTTACCAGATGTAGAAAATAGCGGAACTTCTTTTTCGTATTTTAATTTAGGAGCCGGTGTTTGAACCTGAAATGGGTATACATCTGGGAGTTCACGAGTATCTGATGAAAGTAATTTATGAAAAATTCTACCATATTCAGATTTTTGGGCTCTCTCGTATATTTTTATTTCATCAATAAACTGTGTTAAACTAATATTTTCTTTATTTTTTGCTTGTTTTCTTCCATTATAAATATTTTTAACTTTGCTCCAAAATTGATTCCAACTAATAGATGTATACAAACTACCAACTCTAATATCATTAACAAGACAAAAAATATCTATAATAGTCATATTGCCAATTTTAGAAAGTTTTATAAAATCAGCAATATCCGTATCAGGTTCTTCAAAATGACAAGCATAATGTCTCATTTGAGTTCCCGAAACTTTACCAGCCATAGAGCCTTCATTTTCTTCTATTTCTTCAAGAGGGTCATAATCACTATCATCGCTATCGCTATGTTTACTTTCACCACCACCTTCTGGAAGGTTTTCTCCACTATATAACAAATCAGGAGTGCTTTGTCTTAATGAACTAGATTGTCTTTTACTATCTTCGTATTCTACATCTTTATCTAAATCAAAATCAGAATCATCAAATTCTGAACCGGAACTTTCATCAGGTAGAAATAATTTACCAAGTCCAGCAAGTCCTCTATTTTTACCGACTTGTCCAATGCTAAAATCTTCAATTAGTCCTTTTTTTTTTAAAGATTGTAAGAAAGTTAGATTCCATTTTATAAATCCACTAATCCTATCAGAACCAACCCTAATATGAATATTGTTATATTTTTTTCCAATTAACCACATTATTACAGCTTTTGATGGTACAAAACGTCCAGTAGGTTCTAAAATGCGACGGTCTCTTTCGCGAATATTACGAATTCTTTTCTGTGTTTTCCATTCACCTTTTCTTCTTCCTCCAGTTTCATCTTTCCATTTTTTCCATTGACATAATTTCAAACGTCCAAAATCACTTTTTTTTGGTGTAAAATCATCTTTTAGTTCTATTTTTTGTCTAAAAGCGACATCAAGGTTAGACCTAGCTGTTAAGAAGGTTAAATTTCCAAATAATTTAACCGGATACATTTTATTTAAATAATGTAATTTATCTAAAGTAGAGATAGGGTTTTTTCCATCTTTTTGTGGTGGTTGGTCTGGAAATATTTCTTGGTGACTCGGGGAAACCCAAACAAAAGGATCACCATCCATTTCATCAGCAATATCATATACTGCTTCAATAAGTTCTTTATGACCTTTACCAGGTGGCTGTAATCTACCACAGGTAAATACAGCAGTTTTCAAAACTTTTGACATAGTTATATTACAGAGAGAATAAAATATATTATTATATTAATGAATATTATTCAAAAAAGATTTTTATTATTTATTTTTGGTTGTATTTTAATGCGTTTTTCATTTGTTATTATTGCAAAAAAAATAAATAAGAAATATTTACCATATCTAGGATTATTAGCTTTAATTCCTGCCATAGGATTTTTATATATTTATTTAAATGGATATAGAAAAAGAGGTGGTGAAACATTTGGACAAAAAATATGGTGGAATGACCTAAGACCAATGCACGCTATATTATATTTAATATTTTCATATCTTGCATTAAATAAAAATAGAAATAGTTATTTCCCATTATTAGTAGATGTAATTATTGGGTTAGTATCCTTTTTATTTTATCATTATAAAAGTAATAATTTTTCTAAATTATTTAGATAGCTAAATATATATAATTATAATGGATGAAGACACTGATATAAACGAGTTATTACAGACAGCACTAAATAATGAAAATAATTCAAATATTATGGAATTAACGAACGCAAAAATTTCTCAATGGAAAAATGATGCATTACAAAGATTGTTTTTAGAGAGAAAAGAATTAAAATCATTTCATAAAAAATTAAAGGAATATAAGTATGTAAGTGATATGTCGGATTTATCATTTGGACACTATATAAGGTGGATAAATCTAAAAAATCCAGATAACTTTAAATTAACAAATGGTGCAATAGTATGTGATATAAAGGTAATTAATAATCAAGTTCAAATAATATGTAAAGGTGGAAATAGGAGAATATTTCAAATAAAATTTGATGAAACTATGATATTTCAAAAATTAACAGATCAAGAAAAAGTATTATTGAGCGTTTTGGATTATTTAAATAAATAACTATATAAATTATAAATGATAAATTGGATTACTTCATTTTATTTAACAAATAACATTGAACGTCAAAGAGAAATAGATAAATGTTTAAATAAAAATATTGAAAATAATTTAATAAAAAAAATTTATTTATTTGTGGATGATAAAAAAGCTTATAAATATTTAATAGATAATTTCAATATTGATAAGATAAAATACTATATTTTGAATAGAATATCGCTTTATTCAGATTATTTTAAATGTGCAAATATGTATTGTAAAAATCAAATGTGTATGATAAGTAATAATGATATATGGTTAGGTGAAGTTAAATCAATGGATTTAATTGAAAATTTTGAAAAAAATATGGTTTATGCATTAACCAGACATGAATATAATTTAGAACCAAAATTACAAAAGGAACTTAAATTTGGAGGTTCAGCAGATTCATTTTTATTTTATTCACCAGTCCCAAATGAAATTACAAATTATATGCATTTTCCTCAAAATGTTTGGGGTAGTGAAAATGTTGTAATGTTTGAATTATGGTATAAAAATTATAAATTATATAATCCCTGTTATAACATTATGATTATTCATGAGCACAAAGATGAAAGTAGACCAAAAGATAGAATAAGAATTAATGTTTTACCACATAGAAATCTACCTTGTAGAAGTGTATATGTTAATTATTCTTCATTAGAAGATAATACCGTATTAAAAATGAAAAAAATTGCAGTTGAAGGGCACATATTTGTAGGTTATACAAAAAAAAATAAAAAAGGAGAAGTGGGGTATGTATATGGAAAAAACGTCGAAAAGGTTAGAACTTATTTTAATAATCTTCAAAAACTGGCGAAAATAAATACATTCTCTTTATTTTCTCAAAGAAATTTTAATTCTTTTTTTTAATTTTTTTGCCTTTGGAGGTGTTTTCATAGAAATCTTTTTAGGTTTTTTAGATTTATGATGTTGAACAGGATTTTGAAACATTGTTATTAAAGAATCTATATTACTAACGTTATTAGAAGTCATTTCATCATAAATTTTTCTAACTTTTAAATCTTTAATTGGGATTTTAATGTTATCATTATAAGCAGCTAAGCCATAAGTAGGTGCTTTATTTTTTTGAAATGCAGATGTAAAAATAATATAACAATATTCATCAGAAGTATTCCAAGAAATTTTATGGTCATTATTAATTTTTATTTTATTAGATGATAGAATAATAAGATTAATATTATAAAATTCAGATAGTAAGAAAAAATCAAGGATAGATAAATAATAATTATGAATAGTAATAACAATATCTAAATCGGTGCCATTAATTAAAAAGTTATAATTATCTTGTTTCATTTCAGTTTTTAAAATATTAAAAAGATAATCTCCATATCCTTGTGTAATTTTAGTTTTAAATATTTGAATTAGATTTTGTCTAATAGTTTCTATATTATCAAGTATTTCTTGTTTAATTAAAATTTGTCTAAAAATTTCCCAAGAACAAAAGTTATTTTGTTTAAATTCTAATATTTTATAGTTTGCTTGGTCTAAACCAACATTATATCTAATAATTCCTCTTTTTCTTTCTTCTAATTTAACTTTTCTATTTTTTTTCCAATAATTAAATGATAAATTTTTGTTAAAATCTTGAATACAGTTACTATTAATTTCAGATTTAACATCATTATAAAGTTCATCGCTATTATATCTTGTTTTATATGAATAACTAGATATGGGTTGTATATAATCGTAAGTGTTTCTGTCTTGAATAAATTTGTTAGATGGAATTGGAGTTAAATTATTAAAGTAATCAGTAAATAATAATTCTTCTAATAAAATAATTTCATTATTATCTAGTTGATAATTAACTTTTTGAAATGAAAGATATGTTTTTGGTTTTAAAATAAAATTTTGTATCATTTTCTGTCTAGTTAATTCATCCGCAAGTTTACGAAAATAAAGTATAGAATTATCAGCACCACTATATAGATTTTTTTTTGGAAGTATTAATTTACATTTCTGTTCCCCATTATCAAAAGTGCAATATTGTGAGTTACATTTATTACTACTTAGATTAATACAACTAGTTAATTTATCAATATCATAGGATGAATGAATATCAAATTTAGAAAACGCAATAAACTTATTCATAATGATTTGTAAAAGATTAAATACTTTAGTATGTTTTTCCATATGGGATAAAGTATTTGATTCGCAGAGTGAAACAAGTGCATTCCTATATGATTTCATTTCTAAATTATCCATAAGCATTCTAAGGGTATTTCTAAAAACATTATAAAAGTTAGTTTCGAGTTTAATTTTTTTGACAGCAAGAACTCTTTTATCATCAATATCGTTATTAGTAATAATATCTTTATCAAATGTAAAACTTTTATCATTTATTTCTTCTAAATCAAAATGGTTAGTATCATCAATATCTTCAGGTATAGTTGGAATAAATTGGTTAGTTTCAGTAACAATGCCAACGTTTTTTCCTTCATCATTTAAAAACATTTTAGGTTTTGATGGAATTTTTTTTCTAGATAATTCATTGATTTCTTTTAACATTTTAACTGTATCTGATAAGTTAAATATAATTTCAGGTTCTCCAACAAAAAGAAATTCTATATTATTTACAATACCAGAAGGTAATACAGGAAGATATAGCATTTTATTGGTTTTATTATTTTGAACAATAATTGCAATGGTTTTATAATTATAATTGATAACCTGTTTTTGAATAGTATAATGCGGCAGATAATTAATTAATAATTCTTTTATTTGATTTAACAGAATATTCTCTCTAAATTTGAATCTGTCTGGTAAACTTGGAAGTGGTTTACACTCTTCAATTAATTTACTTCTAATTCTCAAAAATATATTAGATATTTCAGGGGCTGTTTTTTTAATATTTTCTAGTTCAAATGTTTTCATAATTTTATATTCATCCTTTGATATTCTTGTATATCTATATATTGGTTCATAATATCCATTTTTAGAGTATAAAATAAGTGTAGGTTTTTCTGAAGAATAGTGTTCATTATTAAAATGATTAGTTGGGCAAATAACTTCTATTTTTTGTGTAATATCATCATTAGGACTATTAATAATAAAAAGATTTAATCCATAATTAAAAAGTCCACCTCTGGATTTGGGAGTGCATAAGAAGTCCCATAAAAATTCATAATCAATTATAACTTTATTACTTTTAATATAATTTTTAAAATTCTTAAAAGCAGCAATCATCTTATATAAATAAATTTCACTATTTGAAATATTTTTGGAGATATATTTAATAATTTGTGAGTCTTTATACTTTTCAATATTAATTTTACTTTTACTTTCTTTAAAAAATATACGCACTAAGTTTCCATTTTGTAATTTAACGAATGAATCTAGTTTTAAATTTTTCAATATATGTTGTTTAAGTTCTCCAATACTTTTAATGGGTTTTGTTTTTAGTGTTGTCTGAAGATTATAAATAGATGGGTCTTGGATATGTCCATATGCATCTGCAATACAAGATAAAAAAGATTGATTTTCGCTCTCTTCAACACCCTTTCTTAGAAGATAAGATATAGGTTGTTTACCTTTTTTAGTAAATCTAGATAGAAGACCAGTTGAATATCTAGCTGGAGGTTTATTATCTTCATTTATAATAAGATTCCTACCAACCTGTGATAAAATAATATATTGTTGTGAATATTGTAAAAATAAAACGACAGGCGAGGGGAGATAGCCCAATTGTCCCATATTAAGTGGGAAACTTTCATCTCCATCAAGGGGAGAACCATATGTTTTTTCTTTTGAATCAACAGTTTGTTCTTCTACTTCTTCTTTTTTTTGGTCACAAATTTTAAATTTTTTGATTTGCGAATCGCTAGGTTTTTCTCTTTTCTGTTTCTTTGCATTAGGGTCTATTGTATCTAATTCTATATTACCATTTGAATCTACTTTATAGTAAGGACCTATACCTTCTTTATTTTTTTTTCCCTCAGGTTTATACATATGTTTTAATGCAGTATCATCAGTAGATTTACGAGATGGTTTTGTAAAGCAACACGGAACACATAATCCTTCAGGATGTTTATCTTTTCCTTGATATCCAGGAAACATAGGTTTATAAACAAGTCTATTATCAGTTTTAACATTTTCTTTATGCCATCTATCATCTGTAAATTCATATATTCTTTTCCCCTTAGGAACTTTACTGGACCCTTGTGGAATTAGTGCGTCCCAACCACCACAGCCTCCTTTATTAATTTCTTCAAGAGTTATACTTCTATTTTTACCGTTTTCATCAGCCATACACCAAAATCTAGGACAAATATAGTGGTATTTTTCTTCTTTTTCTTTGTCGCTTCTATATGTTAAGAATTCATCATATGATTTCATTTGATTTGTTTTATCAATATCATCAATATATTTTAGTTCTTCAGAGGTTAGCATTATAGGTTGTTTTGCCTTAGCAGCTTGACAAGACTTAGAATAAGCATTATACCTACCAGTATTTGTTTTTAAAAATAACTTAGGCTCTAATTCTAATTTTTTTTTCATAAATATACTTTTAGTTCCTTTGATAGGTTCTCCTTCTAGATCAATAGGTTCATAATCTTTACTATCTTCGCCGGCAGAATCAAATATATTACTTTTACTTTCACCACCACCACCAGAATCTTCTATAGTATTTTGAGTTTCAGCAACATTCATTACAATATTGCTTCCAAAAAAGTCTTCTCCATCATCTTCATCATCATCCCAGATATCATCATCATCTTCTTCTTCTTCTTCTTCTTCAGAATTATCTTCGTCATCTCCTCCCATAACAAGATCTAAAAAATCGTTATCTAACTCATTTTCAAATGTAATGTCTCCACTGGTTAATATACTAGGTTTTTCTCTGTCTAATAATGCAGATTCAACTTTAGCCGTTATTTCCTCTTCTTTTTGAATATTAATATCAATAACTTTTGAACATATTTTTTTAATAGTACTCTCTTCAACATCAGAACTAGTTTTATCAATAATTAAACGAAATATACTATCAATATATAAATGTATAAAATCAATATATCCAATATTATTAATATTTTGAACTGTTATAGTAATATCATTAGTAATTTTATTTTTTCTTATAAATACAGGAAAACCAGAATTGGTTAAAATGCTTAGTTTTTTATTAGCAAAAAGTCCTAATTCAGTTTGTACACCAGATGCCCATTCAATATATTTTCTTTTAGCTTCATCAAGAGAAATCTTAAAATTTTCTTTTAACCCGATAATAATTTTTTCGCTATCGATATTTTGTTTTTTAAGATTATTAATAAAACTTTGTTGTGCATCAAGTTCACTATAATTACCTACGCGTTTATAAATTAGATCAATATTATCATTATTAGAAGTTAATAAATTGAAAACAGATGATAAACAACCTCTGATAGGTTTAATATTTATTTTTTTATTTATATTTAGCTGCAATGAATAAGAAATTTTATTAATTTCTATATTTTCGCTATTTAAATTTTTAAAATCAATATAAGTATATCCACTATTTTCCAAAAAGTTTTTAATTTTTTTGATAATAGGTTTATTAATGTATTTGTGAATTATTTTTTCTATAAATTTAATTTTTTTTGGTTGTTGGAACGAAGTTCTGATAATTATATTACCATTTTGTAAAAAGTCACAAAAAAAGAAAAATTGTTTTTCTTCTTCTTTAAATTCAATATAAAAACTAACTTTTTTTGTAGTAGCAATTTGTCTTGCAATTTTTAGGATTTTATTTCTTTTATTTGAACTATTTGTATATAAATATGGTATTTTTCTACCATCATCAGAGACATTAAATCCAGTATAAAATCTATAGATATTTTCATTTTTTTTCCCAGGATTAAATTTTATCATTGGAACATTAATAGAAGAATTTATGATTTTGAATAATATTTCAAGAGGAAAAACAATCTTATAAATAGGATGTATTGTAAATTCAATTTCAGTAATACCAGGAGTATTATGGAGATAATCCAAATCAGAGTTTTTTTTATTATATACATCGTGTAAAAAGTCAATAGTTTTATTATATTCTATATATTTTTTATCATTTTTTTGTTTTTGACTTTCTAATAATTGTTGTTTATTTTCTTGTAACAATCTTAAAGATGTAATATTTTTTTTATAAAGAATTGGATAATAAAGACTTATTAAATAATCTTGATTAAGTTTATTACCTTGAAGTACATTTTCGCATAATGTAATAAAAATGTTATTTTGTAAAATATCACCAAATTCGAATAGTAATTTATTATTTTGAGTAGTTAAAATATTGGTAATTTCTCGTCTTATAAATGCGTCAATAGTAATATTATTAAAAGGATTTGCCGCAAATATATATTTATTTTTAAAAACTAATTTAATACCCATTGGTACAGTAATATATTTGTATTTTTCCCAGTCAAAATCTTGCATATTTCTTAGGTCTTCATAATCAAAGCTATCTTTTTCAGATTCGAATATGTTACTACAAATATTATCATAAATAATATCATCATAGTTAATTTCATCAATTTCTTCATCTTCATCTTCCGATTCATCTTCCGCTTCATCTTCCGCTTCATCTTCAGCTTCATCATCTTTTTTTTCTTCATCTTCATCTTCTTCATCTTTTTCTTCCTTTTCAGGTTCTTTAGGTTCGGGAGCTTTAGATTCAGGTGCTTTAGATTCAGGTTCTTTAGATTCAGATTCTTTAGATTCAGGAACTTCAAAATCAGGTAGTTCAATTTGTTCTTCTTGTGCAGGGTTTAAATTAATATCTTTATATTTACCTTTTTTTATAATATAAACATCATGATTTTTATGTTTTCTTGAGGGACCCTTTTTACCTGGTTTTGGGTTTTCTTCGTTATACATTCTAGTTTCATCAATTTTGCTATGAAAATATGCAGTGCCTTTTTTTCTATTGTATGAAAATCCAAGGCAATTTTTTAAATTAAGTGCAATTTTAAAAGCTTCATCAACAGTAGCAGGAATAGCCTTAGTTTTTTTATCTTTTCCTGGAAGAAGTATAGAAATATCAGTACAATCACAAAATGTATTTTCATATTTTTTAAATTTTTCTTTACTACCACCAGTCATTATTTTTCCCTTTTCAGCAACTTTTTTTTCATTACTATGGTGTGCGATATTTAGTAATAAATCACATATTTTTTCTTTAGATAAAGGTAAGGAATCATCTTGTGTTAATTGATTATAATAGATAGTAGGGTTTAATATTTTTTTTTGAAGATAGAACATATAAATTTCACTTGTAGAGCAATTTAAATTAGTATATGCAGATATTTTTTGTTTGATATTATCAACAGTATCATCTTTATGTATGTATTGTGGTATAAGTGTAATTTTATCTTCGGATAAGTTTTTTTTTTCTATATCACTAAATATTTCAGGGTTATTTAATGCATCAGCTTTAGAAAAATTATTACTGCCAATGAATACATAGACGTGTTCAACATTATTATTAACAATGTTATTTATCTTACATATTTTAGACATGTATATAAATAAAGGGTATTATATTTAACTAAAGATGTTTAATATTATTGTAGCAATGTGTAAAAAAACTAGAGGAATAGGGTTTAAAAATGGATTACCATTTTATTTACCCGAAGACCTTAAAAGGTTTCAAAAAATAACGACAGGTGATGGCAATAATTCAGTAATAATGGGTTCAAAAACTTGGAGAAGCTTACCAGCTGGGAATAAGCCGTTAAAAAATAGAGAAAATATAATTTTATCAAGGAGGGGAGATGTATTTGATTTAAATGGTGGGAGTTATTTATTAAATGATGTATCGTTATTAAGATTTTTTTGTAAAAATAGAAAATATGATGAAAATTGGGTAATAGGTGGAGGAGAGATTTATAAACAAGTTTTAGAAACAGGTTATGTAAAAAAAATATTTATAACAGAGATAGAAAGTGATGAAAAGAACGAATATGATACATATTTTCCAGAATTTGACAAAACATATTTTGAATTGCAAAGTAATAAGTATTTTGAAACAGATGAATTAAAAGGGAATTATAAAATATTTTGTAAAAAATTAAAAAAAATGTAATTATATATGATAATAAAATTTATAAAAGAACTTTTAAAACAAGAACCAAATACAATTATAAAGGTTCCTTGGAATGTTGGCAGTTATGGAGAAGTAATGAAAAAATGGCATGATTATAAACTAAAAAATAAAAAAGTCATTATAGAAGAAGAATTTAAGTACGTAATAAAAACGATATTTAGCTTTCATAGCGAAGATAATAACCATATTATGATATTTTTTTCAAATAATAAAACAACTTGTCTTTGTATGTCAAAATATAAAGGGAGATATTTGAATATAGAAATGCCTGTATCGGATACATTAATGGATTCGGATAGTTCATTTGTTGCTACATATTGTCCAAAAGAAACAAATGAACCTCTATTAAAGTAATTACATATCATAGTATGGATTATCGGTTAATTCCATACTACAGTAAGAAACATTTTTATTTTTATAGTCAACGGGTTTATAAATACCGATTTTGACAGAGTGTTCTAATAAAAATTTGAAATTATTCCAGAATTCAGTATTATGTCCGATAGTTTTACTCATAATATGTGCAAGTTCGTGTAAAGCTACAAATGTAAGTGTATTTTCATCAATAAGTTCAGAGCCGTGTTTTTCTTTAGTAGTACAAAAAGCGAGTTTTTCTCCTTTATTTTCACTGTATGCAGTATATTTAGATGTAGGTAATATTTCAACAATTTTTTTTGGATTAAAATTATTAACAATTCGTTTAACATTCTCTCTATTGGGGTATTTTTTTCCTAAATAGGAAGTAATTTTTTTAAGTTTCATAGTAACTCTAGCTAATAAATCAGCAACCATTTGTAATTTAGGTGTTTCTCGGACACAATAAGTATTACTATCTTCATCAGAAATAATACATTTTAGATTGTATGAATCGGACTCAAAATATATTTTTAGCGATATAATTAAAACAAATCCTATAAGAATATAACCAAATCCATTAATTTTCAATGACATATATAATATATTAATAAAGTTAAATCATTAAAATTTTTGAATGATTTAAATTAAAAAATTACTGTCTGCATACAGCCTCAAGTGATTTTCTCATTGTATCGGGTGTAATAGTAGATTGCATCCAAGGACTGACCTTGACCATAGGATTTGCGGGCTCAGAACGTATCTGTAAGTTAGGATTTCTTAAACTTTGTCCAACAGTATCAATGCCGATGTGATGACCAGCCTTCAATAAGCTAACATTCTTGACATCACCTCCACAGCCAGGGTTCATGCTGGAAAATGCATTGTTTCCTCCGGAAGGTAAAAGTTGTGATGGATCAACACTGGCCTGTTTGTTACAAGAAGATGGTAACCCATGTTTGTTGGTTGCTAAGCCTTTAGCGGATGCATACCTAAAGTTAGGTGCTCCACTAGCCTTGTATTTACCATTATTGCATCCTTTTCCAGGATTTGCAGGAGCATTTCCTCCTAAATCAGGCCCGCCTGCTAACTGATCTGCTCTAGCACCAGTGTTACCTTCACTAACAGAACCCTTTGAAGAGGAGTAATTATTGATAAAGTAAATAAGAGCAACAGAAACTAAAACAGTAACTAATACCATATGGTTTCCTGTAAGATTTTTGAGCATCTTTTGTAACTTCATTATATAAAATTAACATATAAAATTTTTTTGGAAATATGTTAATTTTTTACTAAAGATTAATTAAATAAATCAGAATAATCTTCTAAATCATCATCGGAACTTTCATAATCATCCAATAAATATGTTGATTTAATTTTTTTTGCTTCTAAATATGTTTTAATAGCTTCGCGCTTTGCATCCCTTGCTTTTTTTCTAGCTTCTTTATAAATTTCCAAATAAACATCTTTGGCAGATTTTAATTTAATCGAATTTTCTTTTTTTGGAAGCTTAATATCAATTTCTGTTAAACTATTATCATTTTTTTCTAAAGTTTTCTCGATAATTTCAATTTCATCTTTAACATCTTTTTTAAAAGAATCTATATTTATTTCTTCAACTTTATCATTACCATCATTATTATTATTATTATTATTATTATTATCATTATCATTATTATTATAATTTTTATTGTGATTTTCAGTAGAAGTTTCTTTTTTAATATTAGAATTATCCTCTAAATTTTCAGTAGAATGTTCTACTTTATCATTGAGAGTTTCTAAATTATTTGTATTTTTTTCAATATTTAAATTATTATTATCTATATTGGCATCTGTTAAATTATTATTAATGTGTTTAATTTCATTAGATGTATTATCATCATCATTTATAATGGTTTTGTTTTCAGTTTTAATTGTATGGTTATGTAATTTATCATTTGTATAAGTTTCTTCTAAAGATTCAGTAGTTTTAAGTTTAATAGGTTCAATCTTGTTTAGTTGTGCATTACCATCAGACAAAGAAATAAGGCATTTGGTAAACAAAGGTTTATTTTTTAAGACCATAATTTGTCTTAAATAAAATTCTAAATTAAAACTTTGTGATGTAAATTTAAGTCCAGTAATTTCTAAAATAGAAATAATTTCAGTATCGCTTTTAATATCATCAAGGGATAGCTGATTTTCTTGTTCATCATAAATTTGTATAAGCCTAGCGGAATCAAAGTTTCTAGGTTTTTGTACAAATGTTCTGAGCAATTGAAAGTTTTTTTTATATGTTCTTAATAAATTTTGCCAATAATATTCAATGCTATCCATATCCATATCATTGTGAAACCAAATATCTTTTTTATCATAAATTAGATTTTGTATTTTTTCTTCTAAAGTTTCAATCCATTTAAATAATTGCTCGTTAGAATCGCTAAATTTAAGATCACAATAAATTCTTTTTTCAGTTTTATGTATTCCATCTTTAGTTAAACATTTAGGTGTTTGTATTAAAACAGGGTGATCATTTAATGTAATTTTTGAAAAGTAAGCACCACCTTGTAATCCTTTAGGATTATTTAATTTTAATTTACTAAAATCATAGTTATTATCAGTTTTAAATATTGTACTCATTAATGGATATTTAGAAAAATATGCGGTATTGTATACGCAAATTAATAAAAACAAATTATATGACTGACATAAAAGATATGATAATTGAAAAATGTTTAGAAGTATTAAAGCGTAAAGATGTTAAAGAAGATTTGAAAGAATTGATGCGTCCGGTGGTAGATATGATAATAAAAGAAATATACCCATATATATTTTTATCAATAGTTTTTGTAATTATAAGTTTTTTATTAATTTTAGGAATATTCATACTTTTGTTAAGAACAAAAATTTCTTTTAAAGTTGTAGATAAATAATATCTAAATGTATATTATAATGCCAGGAATTAGAACAATGAAAGTAGGCGGAAGACGTCGTAGACGTAAAAGTAAGACAAACAAGAGAAAGGGTAAGAAACGTAGAGGAGGTATGGCTGCACTTATCAACCAAGCAATGGTACCATTCGGATTAACATATTTAGCAACACGTAAACGTAGACGTAAGGGCGGGCGTAAACGTAAGCGTCGCGGTTCAAAGAAGCGCAGAAAAAGACGTAAGTAAGAAATCACTATGTAAAATTAAGTATTATATAAATTAATTAAAAAAAAGAATTTATATAATATAAATGAGTTTTGAACAAAACATTCAAGAGTGGGTATCAATTGATAATAAAATAAAACGTTACCAAGATGCTATAAGAAATGAAAGAAGAGAAAAAAATAATTTAACAGAACAGATATTAAATTATGTAGAAACGGAAAAGTTAACACACGCTCAGATACAAATAAGTGATGGTTTACTTAAATTTCAAAATAACAAAGTCACAGCACCATTAACATTTAAGTTTTTGAAAGAATGTTTAAATGAATGTATAGAAAGTGAAGAAAAAGTAGAACAGCTTATAAATTATATTAGAGAAAGAAGAAATGTAAAATATGTAAAAGATATAAAAAGATTATATCAATAAATGACTTAAACTATACATGGTAATAAATATTATCATGAATGGTTATTATAATACAATAGTGAGAAACAAAAGTGACTTCAAATATTGGTTAGATGAAAATATGAAAGATTTAGGAGGAGAAATAATATATAAAAATAAAAAAATATTAAACAGAGCATATGTAATTTATTTTTGTGATAAAGTGACAAATGAAATTAAAAGTAATGCATATGCAATCCTAGATGAAAAACAACTTAGAAATAAGATAGCAACACTATTATATAAAATATCAGAGTAATTTTAATGTCACAAGAAGTAGATTTTAATAATGAAAAATTATCAGAGGATCCAATATTGAATGAAATATTAATTCAGGAGCGTTATTTAAAAGAAAATTATAAAGAAGAGGATTTTTTAAAAAATGAAAAAACTAGAGAGATTTTAACAGAAAATTTTATTGAAAATTTTGAACGGAAATTATGTTCAAACCTAGAATTTTTTTATGAAAGAGAACGTTTAGAACATAGAGATAGCGTGTCAAATATGTTTCACTATGATACAAATGGTTCTTTTTTTTCAGAATTAAAAGGAATAATTTATGAACATATAAAACCTAGATATAACTTAGAAATTTTATATAATTCACCTCATTTAGCAAAACATATGATAAATAATAGTAATGTAAAAAAAAAAGCTACTAGAGAATCAAAAATAATAGAAAAAAAGGAAATTATTGATAATAGTTTCAATTGGGCAAAAAATATTTAAGTAATATCTAATTATTAATATATATATGGAAGAAATATTTTCTGATAACGATTTAGTATTTTATAATAATGGTGGAAAAATAAAGGCGGGTGGTTTTGTAATAAATTCAAATATTTTACAGAAAGGAGGTTCAGCAATCAAAAACTTAAATGTAAAAAATATGAGTGGTGGTGTATCAAGAATGGCAGTTCCTGCAGGTTTATTTTTAATACATCAAAATAAAGATATAGATAGTTCGATGGATATTGAAAATGATATTCAACCAATAGGAACAGTAAATGATGGTTTATATGATAATTTAATAAAATTAATGGGTGGTAGAAAAAAGGGGAAAAAAAGAAACACAAGAAGAAAAAATAAAAGAGGAGGAAGAAAAACCCGTAAAAAAATGTAATAATAAATATTTATAACATATAATGAAAGAATGTATTATATGTTATAATGCAGTGAAAAAAAATGAAAAATCAAATTTAAATTTAATATGTGAATGTAGATATGTAGTTCATAATAAATGTTATAAAAAATGGTATGAACAAAAAAAAAGCTGTATAATATGTAGAGAATTTGCTTATCCTCCAGGTTTTAGAGGACAACAACAACTATTAAGAGATATATGTTATGAAAGGAGACAAGGTAATATAACATTAACAGTTAGAAGAAATGTAGAACCTAGAATAATTAGCTTTATGAAAGCTATTATTATAGTAATAATAATTTATTATGTTTTTTTAAAAGAAAAGGGGCGGAATATTGATTTATAATTTACTCCATTCACCATAATTAAATGGTGAAACAGCAATATCTTTAATTTGATCACGATATTTTTTAACTAATTTTTCAAATCTTTTATCAGCTTTATTAGCTGGTACAAGTTTATGTTTTTTCATAGTCAATTCTTCTTCTTGTGACATTTTAGGTTTATAACCATAGCAATTTACACCAAATGGTGCTTGTTTATTATCAATAAATCCTCCATTAATGCCAGGTCTTCCGCAATCATTTTCACGTCCTTTTCTTTTTTGTAACTTTTTCCAAGAATTTTTTTGTGTAGGATAAAGTGCCATTTGATTTTTAGACCATCCGAATCCACACCATTCTGCACCATTTTTATATGCTTTTTCAATCTGGTCATAATCGGCTAATTCAGCACCAAATGCTTTACAAACAGCTTTTGCATCTTTATAAGTGTAAATGTTATTAGGAACATGGAAGACTTGTTTATCATATTTAATTTCAGGCAAAGGTTCTTCTTCGATTACTTCTTCTTCTTCTTCGTCCTCAGGCATAGAAATTGTTAAATCAACTTCGGGTGTAGGAGAAAATAAGTTTTTAATACCAGTTTTAACATCAATTTTGAAAAAATATTGCATACCATTAATAAGTACAAGGAATATGAAAAGTCCCCACATAACAATTTCTAAAAAGGTGATGCCAGGTGTATTTAATTGTTCGGGAGACATTTGTGCTTCTTGTGCAAGAGATATACCTAAATAATGAAAAATAACATAATAAATAACAATAATGAAAGTAAACATAATTAATACACTAGGATTAGAACCAGCATTTATCCCATTATCAATAAAATCATACATTTTCGGGTATCCATCAGATGGACTTATATTTAAACCTCCTCCGCCATCCGAATTAAAATCAGGCGGTTGAGTATTATTTGGTGGTGGTTGTGGAATATTATTCATTATATATAGTATTATCTTATTTTTTTTTGCGATAGAAAAAACAATATGCTTTCGGTGATTTCAATTCAGATTCATTAATTTTTGTTACACTCTGATCATTAAAATGATTCCAATTACCATTAATACTTTTAACATATGATGTATAATGTCCCCCTAAAACCCCACCACTATGATTACATATTCCATATAACTCATAAATATAAGAAGTTTTATTATAGCCTACAATATATTTTGTTAAATCTAAATTATCTAAAGGAAAATCGACTAATGCTTGATTTTTTCTATTGGAATTAGAAAATCTTTTTAAAGTAATTATTAAAATTTGAGGTAGGCTCCAAAATTGAATTCTCTTCTCAGCATCTTCCTTTTTGTTAGTTTTCTCATTTAATACCTTATTATCCCCGTTTAAAATTTCTACTTCAGTATATTTATCAATACAATCAACTAAAGTAGGTTGTTTTTTATTAGGTATTGCTAAATCTAACATCAAAAACGGTTCCGGTGATGATGATAGATAATCACCTCCAAGAGTTTCAATTTTAGAGACATGAATTCCATAAAAAGTTTGCAACATTTCAGAATATTCTTTTTTATACATATTTTGCATCATAGTGAAACATTCCTTTGCTAATTTATCTGTTTCATTTTTAATTTCGCCTGTAATTTTCATATCAACTTCTCTTAAAATAGACTCATGGAAACAATCTAATATAAATGTTAAAAATTCAGGTAAATCATTTTGTGCATAACCAGTAAATAACGGCTTATCTTTAATTCTTGCAACTTTTCTAATAACAGTAAAAAATCCTCCTGGACTAATTATACAATTTTCATCCCACATCATTTTTCTTAATTTATCCCATTCTAATAAAATTAATGAATCAGGCTTTCTATTAAGTTTTTTTTTATAATCTCCAGTATCTAAATATTCACTAAACTCATACGTATGAGACAAACATTGTAATACAGAATTCATAAAACAAGTATTCCCTAAATTTTGCAAACCCGTAAATCCTTTGTCTTTATATTTATCTTTATCCTTTAATTTTTCAAACGATAACATATACCTAAATAGCAATAGATATTTTTATATTGTTTAAATATAAACATTATAATATTATTAGATATATATATATGTCAGTATTATCAGATAATTTAGTTGAGTTGTACTTAAGAGTATGTAATGAACAAATAAATACAACCCGTTCATTAAGCAACGATTTAAGAACAATAAATAATAACATTCTTGAAATTGTTAGAACATTAATGATGTTAAATAGCGGAAATAATAATAATGAAGAATTAAACAATAATTCAAGAAATAGAAATAGAAATAGAAGGTCAGAACGTATGCCGTCTTTAAGAAGAAATAGAAATAGACCCCCAATTATATCACCACCTCCCATAGGTCCTGTTTCTGAACCACAACCACCACCAAGAAGACCATTTTTTGATCCACCTGCTCCGCCTCCAATAACAATATCAAATCCTACAACATTTTCAAATAGCACAACATTTGAAAATAGAACAGTATTTCCAAATAGTACATCATTTTTAAGCCCTGTTCGCGAAAGAACAAATACTATAATAGAACCACCACCTTTATTTCGTCAAAGAAGAACAAGATATTTTAACACAGGCAATACAACAGGTAATACAACAAGTAATACAACAAGTAATACAACTGATAATATAACAGGTAATACAACAGGTAATACAACAAGTAATATAACAGGTAATACAACTAGTAATATAACAGGTAATACAACTGATGATGTTTTTGAACCTTTTTTCTTCTCAGGCTTAACATCAAATAGAAGAAGAAGAACAATGAGATTTAATAATACAGATGATATATTAAATTTTACTATGAATGATTCACCAGTTAGAGTAAGACCAAGTGTAAGACAAATAAGAAATAGTACACGAATATTGCAATATCGTGATATATCAACAAATCAAACAATTTGTCCAATACGCAGAGAACAATTTACACCAGACCAATCAATTATAGAAATAATGCATTGTGGTCATATATTTGATGAATTAAGTTTAAGACGACATTTCAGATTCAGTCCTAGGTGTCCTATGTGTAGATTTGATATAAGAGATTATGAATTTGAAAGAATAAATAATAATATTGATAGCTCAACAAGTTCATCCAGCGAAAGTGAATCAAGAAGTTTATTATCAACCGATAATGAATCCAATGAAATCCAAACAATATCAAGTGAAATAATAAATAATTTAACAAGCGCCGTAGAGAACGCATTAAGAACATCATTATCAGAAAATATGAATGATATATCAGGAAATTTAATAGACTTAGAATACTCAGTTTTTATACCACAAACATTCAACAATATTACTAATACGACAGATATTAGTAGTAATGATGTAAATAATGTAAATTAATTAAACATATTGTCATTTAATATTTTTTGAATATTTCTCTCTAAAATATTAATTGTTTCCTTTTCAAGAACAATAATATTTAAAGCAGATTTTTTATTTGTATTTTCTTCGCCTTTTAATAATTTAATATTATCATCTAGTGATGTTCTATAATTTTCTTTTTCTTTTTTTAATATTTCTAAAAATAATTTTAATGCTTTTATTTCATTTTTTTTTGATATAAAAGGAACTATACTGTCCCCGCTATGATTTTCAATAATATGTTTAATCTCCTTAACATCTGCACATATAATCCTTAATTGTGATAATAGCCGTTGATTATCTTTAGAATTTATTATTCTCTCTAAAAAATAATTCTGTTCTTGATTTATTAAATTTTTTTTTTCTTGTGAAATTAAATCATCAGATAAATCATAATCTAAATCTATAAACATTTTTGAATCTAAATCATTATTACCACTCGTAAATCCATAATATAATAAATAATCCTTATTACTTTTTTTACCATATGAATCAGTAATAGTTTGAGATTTTAAAATAGGATGGTTCGCTCTCATAACATATGAATCTAATTTTGGATCAAACGTCCAACGTACATCAGGTTCTATTTTATGATTAAACATATCACCTAATGGAACCATTGCAGCAACATTTTCATCATCTATTTTTAATGCGAAATTTCTTGAACCAACTAATGACCTTACTTTACAATAATCGCCAAAAGAAAATTCTTCAGCAAATTGAGGTAATTTACTTAATTTTTCATAATTATTTTCTAGCATTTTTTGTCTATTTAAAATATGAGAAACAAAATGGCTGTTTTCCAAATTACCTATTTCTTCATCTGTCCAAAAAATAGGTAAATGGCTTAAATCATGAGGTAATATATCATAATAAGGTTTGTAAAAACTATTTGGATTTTTCATATCTTCTAACATAAATAAAACTAGTTTATCTAATTTTTTTTTTGGTGTGGTAATATCATATTCATCCATTAAATTACCATATTTAGATGGTCTACCACTATGTATAAGCAATTTTTTAGGAATTTTAATCACATTTTTATCTTTTTGTATATCATTTTTTGAATGTACACCCCGTTCATTATTATCATATTCATTAAAATATATATCATCAAATTCCGCTTTATTTTCTTTTAACCATTCTAACATTCTTGTTAATTCAGGATTATCCATTTATATTAATTATATATAAAGTTTTATATAATTAATTTCTATTTACATAAAGGTCCAGCTATCATCATAAATAAACAAATAAATGGAAAGAAAAAAATAGTAATAACTAATAGTTTATAAGGGATTAATACAAAATAACTAAAACACCTGAAACATTTATCTTTTTTCCGCCTTTCAGATAACAAAAATTTATTATTTTTATATGATACAAAAACATTATCATATATATCTTCTGCTGAACCAGGTAAATTATTGAAATAAATTTCCTCAAACTCATTATCTAATTGCATTAAAAATTCCATAGCTAGACTATTTAAAATCATATTTTGTATATCTTGTTCAATAAAACACATCCACATATTAGCCGTATATACTAATATACAAAATGCAAATTCTTGGAATGTATCTAATATAACAGCATAACTATCGACTCTAGCCATTTTATCAAGGCTTATTCTAGTAGTTAAACTATCCCATATAAAAAAACTCCTAACAAAATATATTATTGAAACACCTAATACCATTAGTTTCAATTCAAATGAACTATCATTATTACATAAATTTTGGTCACCTTTGCTAATAAAATCAAGTATAAGAGCTGAATACAACGTCCATTGGCCAATAAAAATAAGTATAGGTAATGCAAGAACAAGAGAAAAAATATGAGAACAATATACTTTATTTGATTTTTTTAATTCATTATTTAAATACCCCCTTGTAAGATGGTATTGAAATAAACTGAACATTCCAAATTTAGGGTCGTTCAATACTACATTTTTTTTCTCTTCTTCGTTTAATATTTGGTCTTGTGATATTGGTGAAGAAAAATCAGGTGAAATTTTAACATTATGCTCACCCCCCAATAGTAAATGGTCTTCTAGTTTAAGACCAAAATTTTTACACACTAGTGGTAATGCTTTACATATATGTGAACATCTACTAACTTTTTCATTCATAAATTCCCCAGATTTTTTACGAAAAATTAAGGGTGACCTATCAGTTTCAATAGTGATTCTAGGTGGAAACATTTTTGGATGTTTTTTAGATTTCATTGAATATCTTTTAGAAGCAAATTTTTGTTTTATATCAGAAACAGTAATAAGTGCATTATTACTAACATCAATCCTATATTTTCTTTTAGTTAAATTATTACCTGAATTATCTTTTATATCAACAACCGTATACTCGTCTATTTGTTTTTTTTCCATTACTTATTTAATAATAATTATCTGAAATATAATTCTAAGTAAATTTGTTAAATAGTGTAAAAAGAAATCAATATAATAATTTAATATGAAAGTTGATTACCAGGGAGAAAAGTCCAATATAATAAAACCCTTTTTAAAATGGGTTGGTGGGAAAAGCCAATTAATGAATACTATAGTTAAGTATATACCAAGAAAAATAAATAATTATCATGAAATATTTTTAGGAGGTGGAAGTGTTCTGTTTACTTTATTATCTTTAAAAAAAAGAAAGCTGATAGCAATTTCAGGGAGAATATTCGCATATGATTATAATAAATATCTTATTAATACGTTTAACCAATTAAAAATAAATTATGAATTATTAACTGATAAAATAACAGAAATCATTAATGAATTTAATTCTATTGAAATAAATACAGACGGACAGCGCGGTGCTCCAAAAAATATAAACAACGAAACATATAAACTAACTAGAGAACATTACTATTATTGGATACGTAATAAATTTAATACAACAAAAAAAGAAGATATTAACACGGCGGCATATTTTATATTTCTTAATAAAACAGGCTTCAGAGGGCTTTATAGAGAAGGACCAAATGGATTGAATATTCCATATGGTTTAAAAGATAAAAAGAAAATACCAAAAATAATTGATAAAGAACACTTAAAAGAAATAAGTAATATGATACAGTGTGTGGAATTTATTAACTTGGATTTTAGAGATTCTATAAAAAGAGCAGCAAAAGGGGATTTTGTATATTTGGACCCCCCTTACTTACCCGAAACAAAAAAATCATTTGTAAAATATAACGAGAAAGGTTTTGATAAAAAAAGCCATGAAGATTTATTTGTTCTGATAGACTTTTTAGAGAGAAAAAAAATTAAATTCATTATGAATAATTCTAGTGTAGATTTAATAGTAAAAAAATTTAAAAAATATAAGATAGAAGAAATAGTCGCAAGAAGAGCTATTCATTCAAAGAATCCGGGAGAAACTACAAAAGAGATAATAGTTAGTAATTAATTGAAGAATTTTTTAATAGATTTTTGGTTATTTTTAAGGTTAACAGCATCTCTTAATGCTTCTGAAAATATAAGTTCCTTGACCTCTTTATTTCTGATTTTATTTATTTTTTCCCTGCACTTTTTATTATCATCTTTATATTGTCTTTGAATACTTCTTTCGTGTCGTCTTAAAGCTTTTAGTTTAGATTTAAATTCAGGTATTTGGTCTAATAATAACGCATATACCTGTTGTACTGGTTTCATAATCTGATTTGTGATATAATGAGCGTAATCAGGTCTGAGTTTATTTTCTCTAATGAATTCTGGTGTTTCTATTCTATTGCCTTGTAATTTTTCCTTTTTTTTAGTTTGAATAAATACAAATGGAATTCTAGCACCTGAGGTAGGTTTATTACCTGGGTCTCTTTCCGCAATTCTATCTGCCAATACCTTATGTGCTATTGATTCCGGATTTTTATAAAATGACCTTAATGATTTACTAATAATAAGCTTATCTAAGGAACATTTTTCTTCAACAATATCCTGTAAACATTGCTTTGTAAATTCAATTGATTTTAATACATCCTGTTCGTTCATCAGAATATCAATAATTCCACCATAAACATCCTTTACAATCGGTGCATTATCACGCCTTTTAAGAACAATCCCCATAGACTTCCTCTTACATTTATTTGGGTCTGTTTCATAAAGCATTCCCACATATCTCTTTTTACTCAAAAGTAAGAATGGGTCAAATGTCTTCTCATACTCTAAGTCATGTGGTGCTTTTAAGAATTCACTCGATAATTCCCCTGCTTCGATAGCTAGTTCGATTGTAATTTCCAATGCTTTTTTTCCTATGATTTTTTCTCCTGATAAATCCTCTAGGTTGAAGGCTACAAACGCAGAATCGGTATTTTTAACTATGAGAGGGAAACCAGTATTAAAATTTCCTGTCTCTGTTTCAATATCATATACAAAGTCTCTGGAATCACCGATATAATCTATTTTTTTAATTATATTAGGATTTTTCCTTTGTTTACCTGTTGTAGCTGTTAGTCTAATAATATTAAGCTTATCTTTCCTAGTGTTAAGAGATACATTAAATCCTAAAGATTTAGCTAGATAATATAACATAGCAGAACCAATTTTACCTTTATTATCCATACGAATACATTTTGTTTTTTCATTAGGACATTTTGCACCATCCGCCCAATAATATCCTGCAAAATATGCTAATCTGAATTTAATATCAGAATTAAGATATATACTTGGGATAATTTTAAATTTATCTTTATTATAACAAACTTCACGAAACATATTAACATATTTTTTAATATTACCACAGGCTGGGACAATTTTATAAACACCACTGCTTTTCAATGTATCTAATATTTTAAAATCTTCATTAAATACCTCAATACAAAGAGATTGTAAAATAACAGTTGTTTCCATATTTTTTTGATTCAAAGTCCAACTATTTTTTTTACCTGAGGGACAGTTATAAGATCCACAACTTCCATCTCCATAAAAGAACCCATATATAAAAGCTTCCTTTTCTTCTATTGATTTACTAGCAATATTTTTAATATATTGTAAAATATCAACTAATTTTAGTTTACTATCTTTAAATTCTGGATATTTATGATATAATTTCATACCAATTTTAGCTTGGTCGGGTTTAAGTTTATCTAAATTTTCATCTAGAAGACTATGATCCTCAGTAACATCAACCATTCCAGTATGAGTATTTATTCTATAAATTTTTTTATTTGTTTTATGTCTAATGACACGTCGAATATTAGACCAGCCGTCTGATGTATAAATTTCATAATCATTCACGCATTTTTGCTGTTTCTCTCTTCGATTTGATTCACCAGCTTTAAATCCATCATATGGTTCCCAATCTTCGAAATGGTTTATATCATCTATTTGTTTAAATTCAATAAAACCTGTATGTTTATTTCTTAAAAGTAGGGGTGTATCTGGTGTAACACTATCTCCATATACCACCTCAGCCTTGGATTTGACTTTTCCAAATTTTGTATCAACAATTGCATCCCCATAAACACCCTCGATCACCTTTTTACCATAAACTAGAAGCTTACGACCAGTAGCTGTTGTAGAAGCTGCAATATCCTTATCATAAAATGCACTTGTTCTCGCTCCGCACTGACCATAAAGAGAATTAGCTGTAACTTTAATTCCAAGCTGTCTCTGATTGAATACATTTTTCATAAAACTGTTATATGTATCTTTCATTGTATCAACATCACTTTTATCAACAGTAATTACAGTATTTTTTAAGACACCATCTTCCATATAAAGTTGTTTCATAACATAAGAATCACCTTTATCACTAGGAATTCCAATAACCTCTTCACCATTATTTTTAATAATAGTTTTATATTTAATTTTAGCCCTAGTAGCCTTTCTTGCCCCCAATAGTTCTGTTAAAATAGAAGGCATAATCGCTTTTTTATTTTTATTAAACTGTACATATCTGCAAATTTTATATCCTACCTTAACTTTTTGTTCTTTTTTATTTGGCGCAGGTCGAATATATTGATAAGTATCATATTTAACATCAACATACTTAAATTCTTCAAGATTATCATAAATATATTCACCTTCTTTATTTTTAACACCAGTTTCTTTTATTAGCATATCTTCAAGGTTATATTCTTTTGTCCATACTTTACTGTCGTGTGATATATTTTCACTAATCATACAACTAGGATATAGTGATGAATAATCTACAACTGCTACAGGATTATCAATATATAAACCACACTTAGGTGGGAAACAAATAGCACCTTCATAAGAACCATCACCTTCTGCTTTTTGTAATACTGGCATCATTGTATTTTTATTAGCACATTTTTTAGCAATAAAACTTAATAGTTTAATACCTTGTCCCCTCATTACAATAAAGTCAATAGGAACAGAACAAATAGAAGCAATTTCACTCATGCCAGTAATAATATCATTCTTTCTAAGAAGATGATGCACTAAGTTACAATCCTGAAAACAATAACGTGCAATTTTCGTTCTATCTTGAATTGTTCCTTCATCTGAAAATGCGTGGAATAAATCACTTACACTAATATCATCCTTGCCTAGTCCCCAACGAAGTTTCTTATCTTCATCTGGATAAATAAGACCATCAATAGTAAATATACCAGAAGATTCATCAAGATCAATAACACGAAACTTAGCACCATCATCATATTTATCGGATGAATGAGCAATCATTTCAAAACATACGAAATTTTCACGCTGAAGACCAGTGAGATTACCGCTATATAATTTTGTTGTTTTTGTTTTTTCACAATGTTCCCATTTTTTTATCATATCTCCAATAAAATGAGATGCTACATTTTGTAGTTTATATGATGGAAGGTTTACTTCACGTCTAAAATGATTATATAGATCAATTTGAATAACACCATCTATGCCAAGAAAAGTTAAATTATGCTCACCACTAGCAATTTTAATAGTTTTTTCAATTCTCTTTGATTTAATATTTCTATTTTTAGATATTTCACAAAACCATTCACCATGATTATCATAATTTTTTGGTGCAAAACAATTAAGTTCATGTGCTCTATCACAAAGGAACTTCCAATCAAAACCAAATATATTATAACCAATAATAATATCAGGTTGATGTTGTTGTAACATGCGCTTCCATTCTATTAATACATCTCGTTCATTTTCGTGACATATAATCTCACATTTCGAGTTTTCAATATCAAAATCATTACAACTACCTAAGCAAATACCATGATTTAAATATGGTTCACATTCTCCAAAATACATAAATGTCGAACCAATAAATGTTACCTTATCACCTTCTAATGGTGGAAGTATTTTTGTTAATGCTTGGTCTATAATTTCCATTTTCTTTGAATTGTCTTCTTTATCATCATTTAAATAATCAACAATAGTCTTATTTTTCTTAATATAATGTCCTAGGCGCATTCTATTTACTCCATCTTCATCTTCAACGTCATCACTACTACCTTCACTTTTATATTGAATAAATTTTCTATTAACAATATCTGCGATTGGTGTTAATATTAATGTATGTATTCTATCACGGATTGGTTTTTCATTAACAGGCTTTTTCGGGTAAACCAAATTAATATCAGCCATATTTTTAAATCCAAAAGAAGATAAAATACATTGTTTTAGAAGACCCCTTTTGTCTTTTTTTGTTAATTTTTGAATTGTCTTAAAATTTTTATTCCAGTATGTAACAATTTCACCAGATAATTTTACATATGTTTTAATTGGCATAGGGAAATCTCCATGACTAGAACTAGCTTCAATATCAAAAGAACAAATCTTAATTGGAATAGCCGTTTCTTTTTCAGGAAGAGGTATAACATCATCCCATTCAATAGTATGCTCAAAATGACAAAATGTTCTTTTCTTTCCTTTATTTTTAATAAGTTTATTTCTTGGCAATTCAATCCATCCAGATGGACTAATATTTTTAATATGAAAGAATCTTAGTAAAGGTGGAAGCTTAGATTCATATAATTCAAATTTATGTTTTCTCCAATAATACGGTTTAAGTATAAATTTTTTCCCGAAAATACTTGTTGGGTCAATTTCAGTTTCAAAGAATAAATTTTTTACTTTATTAAATACAGTTGTATTTTTAAATCTCACTTCAATGAACTGGTGTTCTTTATGATTATCAAACCCATATAATGTTTCTGAATTAGTTAATTCAAATCCTGTAATGGAATTTTCATAATATGAACCTTCATCATCTTCTGTATTAGACCAAGAATCTCTCTCTATGGTCCTTTGTTTAAGTTTTTTCTTTAGTTCAGCTGCTTTCCATTTTTCGAGAATACTATTTTTAAATGCTGTACATTCTTTATCAGTTAGCTTAGTATTTGTTTTTATATAAAAGAATGGTTCAAACCCCTTTACAAATACAGAGTGTGTTACTTTTTTTTCATCAATACCAAACATCTGTATAACAAATTCACTATTATCTTTTCCATCTTTAATTTTCCAATTTTTTCTGTTTTCTACTTTAAAATCTAGTAATCTTAAAGTAGGATTCATAGTGATATATTATTTAGTTACCTTTATTTTTAATTCATTTTCCTATTTCAATTTTCAGGAGGATTCATTCTATTAATATAGTCTTTTAATAAAATTTCTAACCTAGATGTTGGAGTAAAATTCTGCCAAGCATTTCTAATATTATTCATAGTGTTACACATAACACAGTTACAAGAACTTTCACAAAATTCAGGGATTACTTCTGGGTCTTCCATAATAATTTCTTCATCATCGCTACTATCTTCAAAAATCTCTTGTCTTATATCTTCCAATTGTTCAACAATATTTTCTCGTTTATTAAATATAAACATTTCTAGCATCAAACCACGTTGTATATCTTCTGGCAAAACCACATTTCTACCAGCGTGTATTGTATATTTTGCTGCCGTTTTCATTGCATTTTCGGTAAATCCTATGATAATACTAATCATATTTTGTTGTTCTTCTGTTATTTCATCGGAAATAAGATTATCATGACCTGTTTTCATAAATGTAAAATCAGTCATATATATTAAAACACAGAATTATTTTTATATAATTATAATATATTATGAATTTACACAATTTATTATATCCATTAATTGGTTTATTTCATTCTATAGAAAGTTCTACGAAAAAACAATTAATTAAGAATGTTGATATACCAACACTTGTAATATTAGAGTCAATAGTATTTATGATATTAGGAGTTATAATTGGTTTCACTCAAATTTCACCAAGAAAATTTTTAAGAAATATTAAAAATTTAGAGAGAAAAAATTATTTTATTCTGATATTGGGAACACTGTTTATTATATTATATTTATTTATTAGATATTTTTTAATGCGTCAAACAGATCTAGGAATTTTTGTTTTATATGAAGAAGTATCAATTACATTAATGAGTTTATTGGTTGGTTACTTAATCTTTAATGAAACGATTACAAAAATGCAGGGATTAGGTATTCTTTTAGTATTTTCTGGAATATATTTTATAAATATATAATAAAAGAATGTTAAATATTCATCATACATTTATTTTATTTTTAAAAAGATATTTTGAGAGTGTATCAATATTTTATCATTTATTATTTTTATGTTTTTTAATCTGGGTAAAATATTTTCGTGACAAAACACAAAAAATACCATCAACAATAGTACATTTATTAGGATTATATGTAATTGTATATGGGTTTATTATAATGTATTATGGTGCAAATATAATTAATGGTGGATTAAAGTAAATTTATATTATTTTATAAACATAATATAAATAATGAAGAAAAGTAAAACATTTTCAACAGATTTGGCATCACAACCTGCTGCTGCCTCCGCTGCTCCAAAACAAAAAGAAGTAAGGAGAGGTAGATTTATAGTTGTGCAAAATCCGGAAGAAGTAGTAGTAGAGGAGGAGGAAGATGCAATAAAACAAACAGATTTAATACGCGAATCTTTAATATTATTTAGAATGTATGCTAGAACTAAAAATATAAAAGAGAAAAAAACCATCAAAGCTGAATTATTAGAAAAAGACAATAAACTCAATTTTTACAAGGCTAATCCAGGAAAAGTTAAGGTTAAAGGAATGTTAAAGAAATTTTTAACTAATAAAGTTTTTTCAAGAGAAATAGGAGAATATGCAATAAAAAGTTTAAGAAATAATGAATCAGATGACGATTTTTTAAAAAGATACGGATTAGAAAGAGTTGAAAGTGAATTATATATTGATAGCGATGGCAATAGCGATGATGACCTAGAAACAGTTGATGGAGGTAGTAAAAAGAAAAGAAGGCGTAAAAAAAGGAAAAAAACTCGTAAAAAAAGAAAAAAGAGAAGAAAATATAAATCAAAGAAAAGAAGAAAGAGAACTAAAAGACGTAGAAAACATTAGGAAGGTCCTACATAACTAGCTGACAAGTTTGCATCATCTTTATCTGTGTAAGGGTCCGTTTTCCAAGTAGAAATAGTATTAATAATAACTTCTTTATCAAATGCATTTTGTAGAATGATTTTACCTCTATTATATTTATATTCTAGAACAAGCCATTTATTTGGATAATATTTATATTGTCCGCGTCCATCATCAAAAGTATTAATTTTACGATATTCAACTGACTCCATATTTTATTTATCTATAATTTTAATATTATATAAATATTAAATTCAATTTTTTTAATTAATATTATATTAAAAAATCATTTAAATTTATAATTGCATTTGTTGATATATGAAAGTAGATAATACACCTCAGTTGGATTTTAAAGATGTTTTAATCAGACCAAAAAGAACTACATTAATGTCAAGGTCTGAGGTAAAACTGGAAAGGAAAATAACATTTCCTCATTCAAAACAAATATGGAATGGTGTTCCTATTATAGCTGCAAATATGGATACAACAGGAACATTTGGTGTATATGATGAATTATCAAAACATAAAATGATAACTTGTCTACATAAATTTTATAATTTAAAACATTTTCAAGAAAGATGGAATAGTGTTGGTCCAATGGATCCTAATTATTTTATGATTTCAACAGGAATTGATGAAAGAAATTTTAGTAATTTATGTGATATAGTATCATTTACAGATTGTAAATGGTTATGTGTAGATATAGCAAATGGTTATATGCAGCAATTAGTGCATTTTTGTCAAAAATGTAGAGCGACTTGGAAAGATATTATTTTAGTAGCAGGAAATGTAGCAACACGTGAAATGGTTGAAGAATTAGTAATAAATGGAGGTGTAGATGTAGTAAAAATTGGAATCGGACCGGGTAGTGCCTGTTTAACAAGACTTAAAACCGGTGTCGGTGTTCCACAATTAAGTGCTATTATGGATTGTGCGGATGCTGCACATGGGTTAAATGCAAATATAATAGGTGATGGTGGAATAACTTGTCCAGGTGATATGTCAAAGGCATTTGGTGGTGGTGCAGATTTTGTAATGTGTGGTGGTGTATTTGCTGGACACGAAGAAAACCCTGGAGAAATAATAGAAGAAAATGGAGTTAAGTATAAATTATTTTATGGAATGAGCAGTGATCACGCACAAAATAAACATTATGGTAAGATGAATAATTATAGATCATCCGAAGGTAGAGTTGTAAAAATTAAATTAAAGGGAAAAATGGAAGAAACTGTGCAAGATTATCTTGGTGGTATAAGATCAGCTTGCACTTATATAAATTCTAGTTGTATCAAGTATATGCCAAAGTGTACAACATTTTTATGTGTTGGTCAGCAGCTTAATACGCATTTGGTATCAAAATAATAACCGATAATAAGGTTTGTATATAGTATATATCTATGTTTACGAGGGACAAAATATTTTTCTCCTTTGCCTATAAATGTTTCACCAAATAAATAATATTCAAACTCACTAATAATACATTTATTATTATTTAGTTTCCAAGATAAGATAATAATTAAATGTAGAAATAAAAAATAATTTGAAAATATCCAAAGATATGGGGTAATATATATACCAATTTTATGACTATTAAACCAAATATATTTTATTAGTCAATTTCTGCTTTTTCGTTTTTTAGTATTGTTTCTTTTTCTTCTTTTTCTTCTTTTTCTTTTACGGGTTTTTTTTCTCCCGCCTTTAGGTGGTGCAGGGAGAAAGGTTTTTCTTTGTGGAGCAGCCAAAGGTTTATATCTTTGTTTATATTCGTGACCCAAATGTTTTGACTTTTCTTTTGTTTCACTCTTTGATTCTTTTTTTTTTCGTTTTACTACTTTTTGGTCTTGGGACCAAGATTTGTTATTAGCTTTTGCTGCCTCTTCATACGCTTGTGCGCGCTGACCAGCAAGAAAAGGATTTATTGTTTCTTCCCCAGTTTTAAAATCACCCATTTTAAATAAACTGGAATCAGGTTTTTTTTTATGTCTAAAAATATTCTTAAGTTTTAGCCCACCTTTCTTAGCTGTTTTACGTCTTCTTTTCCCTTTTCTTTTTTTAGCTGTTTTTCGACTTTTGCGTTTTATTCTTCTACGTCTTCCACCAGATTGTTTTGTAGTGATTCCTTTACATAATTCATTCAAAATCTTATTAAAATTATATAGGTCTCGTTCACCCTTTAATTCATTAAGTTCTTCATTTTTTTTACCATATACAATTGTTGGATAGCCTTCTGGATTAATATTATATTTTGTTAAAACTTCATTTATTCTTGGGTCAGCTTTAACGGCGGCGTCTTCAATAAAACCAATAAGAATGTTTTGAGGTTTTGAACTTGCTTCTTTTTTAAATTTTTCCATATCTGGTTTCATTGCCTTACAATGTCCGCACCAATTAGCATAAATAAAAAGCATAAAAGAATCCGTTTTATTGAAATAGTTTTCTAAATCTTGCGAGGAATTTATTTGTTTAACTAAAACCATATATATAAACGAACTATAAAAATCTTTTATAAATAAATATATATATATGATAAAAATTATTTTAATAATTATGGGTTTTATTGCAGGTTTAGCATTTTGTATAAAATATAATAGTCGTGATTTAATTGAAGGATTTGATGGTTTTGCTAGAGATGATTGTCCTAATATATTAGTACAAAAAGGTGGTAGAATTGAATTAAGAAATACAAAAAAATTAGAAGTTCCAGGTGTAAATCCAATTTATTTTGAAAATTTAGAAGAATATAAAGAATTTATTGAGTGGCAACGCGCAAATGGTATTAAATGTCCAATATTGGCATTTAAGGAAATGCAAACAGCTGATGGTAAAAGCGCATATAAAGTATGCAAAGAATTATCAAGTAATGATATGAAAGAGGTTCCATTATATGATGCTAGCCGAGATGACCCACCATTCAATAAAAATTCATATCCTGGGTTTGATGAAAATGACCAAAATATAGGAAGAAATACTGTATTAGATAGGATGGATAGAGCAAATAATATAATTAATGGAGATGATGATTGGAACACAATATATGAAGGAAGAGATATTGGAAAAAATAAATTTGAAAATGATTCGTCTTCAAAGAATGCTATGAATAGAAAAAAATGGAATACAGCTGACCCATTTGATAATCAAAGGGCAGTAGCCGACAATGCAAATCAACAGAACAATGAAAACTCTGTTTCCACGGAGGCAAAAGACCCTGATGTTCAACCTAATCCCCTGCAAGACCAGAGCGACGACGATGTGCAAGCAACAACGCAATAACGCCGCGACTGCAACCCTTGACGCGAATGCAGCAACCAGTAATAGCGCCGCATGGCATTAATTAAGTCCAAAGAGGTCCAAATAAAAGCTCTCGGTTTATAAATCTCCAGTATAAAGAAGATAATTAAACATATAATTATAAGATTAAATATTTTATTATTATATATGAAAAAAATATATTTTTTAGTACTAGCATTTATAGTACTTTTATTCTATCTTTTATACAATAATACATATGAAGGATTTGAGAGTATATTAAATCCAGGAGAATCAAATGTCGCATCAAAACAACCTTTAATTGATGCTAATCGTGATGACCCACAATGGAATAAAGGATTTAAAGCAGGTTATGATCCAGAAGACCAAAATATTGGAAAATATACAGCTTTAGACAAAATGTTTTATATGGATAATCTTAATAATCAGGGAAAAAATTACAAAAAATTAAAAAAAATGGAATCAATGCCCCGAAAATCTACTAAAATTGGAACAGTTGGTAATGGATTTTTAGAAAGTACATCCAAAAAAATTAGTAATTTATTAAAAACTGACGAAGAAGAAAAAAAAGAAGAAATATTAAGTGAAAAGCAACAAAAAATTCAAGCATCACTCAGAAAAATGTTAGATTTAGAGGAAGAATTAAAAAATAAGAATTTGGCTTTAGAACAAAAAGATAAAATTAGAGCAGAAATTTCAAAAACTAAAGATGGTATAAAAACTTTAACGATAGAGAGTTTAGAATTAAATGAAAATATAAATATTAAGAATGTAAGTAATCAAGTGTTACAAAGTGAAATTGATTTATTATTAACTACAGAAAGCGATGAACAAGAAAAGGTTAGATTACAAGAAATAATTAAAGAAATAAATGATGATACTTTTGAAAAATTAACAGCAGAAAAAAAATCATATAGTGACGAGCAAGAGCTCGACCAAGCACAAGAACAGGCGTTGTTAGATGAATCAACTGTAATATGTAATTCAAAACATTATACAGGATATAGTGGTGATTGTTTTGATAAATGTTTTGAAAAATATGAAAGTCAAAAGGAATCCGTTGACGCCTCAACATTTTATAAATGTTATACTAAATTCAGTGAAAAAGACAAAATAGATGGAACTGTATATATACATCCAGACTATACTACAACTTGGGTTGGTAATATTAATGCTTCAAAAAAAAAGGAATTCGATGTAACAACTTTAAATAGTTGTGCAAATAGTTTAGCTAATGATAAAACCGGTTTTTATTTAGATGAGAATAATGATTGCATCCAAGTAAACTGGGAAACAGAAAATGATGCATTGGTTGATAATAATTTTGCAGGGAATACTAACTTTGTATTTTTTAAGCCTTTTAATTGTGTTGGTAGTCATAAACCAGATGATTGTCCAATTGATACAGGCATTAAAAAATTTGAAATATTAAAACCTAAGAGGCATTTTGGCGAAGATTGTGCTAATAATATAGGAGATGAACTTGATTGTGGAAAAGACCAAAGAACCGATTGTTCAACTACTGAATGGATTGTGGATAGTGATAAAATTGAAGAAAGAACAGATGAGGATGGCTGGTGGAAGAAGTTTAAAAGAGACTATACAGAGCAAACATATGGTGGAAAAGAATGCACTGATAAACAAAAAATAAGAGAGGAATGGAGAGGATTTACAGTTCTATCAGGACATTATGTGAATGATGATGGAATGGGAGTAACAAAGTGTGCTAAAGACAATGAATTTTATTGTGAAGATGGTAAAAAAAAGCAATGTGGTGGTGATAAAGTAGCATCTAAAGATAAAGCAACTAAAAAAAGTGACTGTAAAGTACCAGTAGAACCAGGATATTTTTATGATGCTGGTGGTGGTGGAACTATTACAAAATGTACACAAGGTTCTTACTGTTTAGGTGGATATGAGACATCACAGAGTCCTTGTGGCGAGTATATGACATCTCTCTCGGGCAGTTCTAGTCAAGACGCTTGTACAGTAATAACGTGTGAACCAGGAAAATATTATGATACCTGGTGTAAAACATGTGCTGAAGATACTTATTGCCCAGCTGCACCAGGCACAGACTACACACTAGCTAGTGCTCTTCCATATGAATGTTTAGACGGGAAAACAACAGGCGGAAAAAAAGGAATGACACAAGAATCCGACTGTAAACCAACTTGTGAAGCAGGGGAATATTGGGACTCTACTACTAATACTTGCGAAACTTGCAGGAAGAAGAAGTATTGTAAAGGAGGATGGGGAGATAATGCAAAAGAAGAAGAATGCGGAACAATAGATGGAGCACATAAATATGAAACAAGAATTAAAGGTGCAACTAGTAGAAGTGACTGTAAAAAATGGTGTTCTCCAGGAAATTTTTTAAATGATGGTGGAGTCTGCCAGTTATGTAAAAAGTACAGTAAACCAGAAGAAGGAAATATTTATTATTGCGGTGGTGGATGGGATGGCGATGATGATTCTAAACCAAAAAAGTGTCCAGCCAATACAGAAATTAAAACGGGGGTTTCAGCTGGTGGTGACGGTGCTTGTTTGGACAAATGTAGTGCAGGAACATATTGGAATGGAACAAGTTGTAGTTCAGAATGTAAAGTAGATCATTATTGTGAAGGTGGTGTGCAAACAGAAGCACAAGCCACCTCATGTGGAACTGGTAAGACAACATATGGAGGAAAAACAGCCACTAGTTCCAATGATTGTCTAGATTTATGTGAAGCAGGAAAATATTTTCACTCCCCCAATAAAACTTGTCGTGTTTGTCAAGAAGGATATTATTGTGAAGGTGGAAAACATAACAGCCAATGTCCAGTAAATGCACGTGATCCAACACCTGCGGGCGGAGAGCCGCAAAAAAAACTTTCCGATTGCAAAGTTAAGCCAGGGTGGACGTGGGACGGGACAGTATCAACAGTACCAGTAATGTGTCTTGAAAATCACTATTGCGAAGGTGGAAAACCTTCAAAAGAAAAAGGTGGGCAAATCGCTTGTCCATCTGGTAAAACAGTTGCAGCTGGTCACGGAAAAACAGAAGCTAATTGCGCATCACCAGTGCCTTCATATCCTGCTCTCCAAGAAACAGATTATCTAGAGGATCGCGGGAGCCCGACAGAGACAGGCGATACGCAGTATGAAATTACTTGTGGATTAGCTGCATATAACAAAACAAGAATAGATGCAGATAGTGGAACAAAGCCAAGTAACAACTCAAGTAATTTTTATGGATTTAAATACTTGTCCGATTGCAATTTTGGAGATTCTAACCTAGTGTATACGAAAGATGGCGTTCTGCAAGCTAAAGTCGGTGATAAAATAGAATTAGAATTTAGAATGTTAAATGATGGTTATAAAGAAGCCATGAGATTTTGGTATCATGCTGGAGATAACTGGAGGTACTGGGCGGATTTAGATTTTGTGGCGAATGGGTGGAGCGGGCATATGACTTTACCTTTTAAATATACATGGACAGTACCAAGTAGATTAACTCCTGGCAACTATGCAATAGCGGTATCTAACCACTGGAGAGGCCCTGAGCCGGACCATTCTGACACCGAATATACAAGCTGTAGAGTTTATTCATTACATATAGTAGAATAATTTATAATAATAATATATATATGAAAAAAAGAAATTTAATAATATTAGGATTAATTCTAATACTAATACTCTTAATATATATATGTTATAATTCAAGGAAAGAGGGATTTACAAATAACAAAAAATGTCCAGATGTTTTAACGAATGAAAATGGTAAAATAGCATTAAAATTTTCAGGTGAAAAAGAAATTCCAGGAATGAACCCAAAAGAATTCAATAATTTAGAAGAATATAAAGAATATTTACGATGGCAGAGAGAAAATGGAATTTTTTGTCCAGTTTTAACATTTGAAGGAGTACAAAGTAATGAACCCAAAGGTATATCATCAATAACAAAATTATTATCAACGAGTGATGGAGTAATAATGCCATCAAAGATGTCATATTCAGTAAGAGATCATCCAAATTATAATTCATTACACGCAGACCCAAATTTTAATTCAGATATGTTTACTGGATTTCAGAGAGATGATAGAAAAAATTATACTAGTTTAGATAAACTATATAGTATTCAACAAAGTAATAGACAACAACAAAATTTGTTTAATAGACTTAAGAAAAAACAGGAGGAAAATAGTGGACTTACAGTGCATCAGCCGGCCAATTTATCAATCATAAATGATTATTATGATGGTTCAATGGAAGATCGACTAATGCGTGATTCAGGTATTATAGGAGGTAATTTTAATTTAGATAATATGAATCAAGATTATTTTAGAGAACCAGAGTTAACAGATAAAGAAAAAACAGAGATGAATGAAGTGGAGAAAGAGACATATGATACCATAATGGAAAAACAAGAGGAATTAAAAGAAAAAATAAAGGAAATAAAGAAAAAAGAGGGACAAATACAGGAAGAAAAAGAAGGAACAGAAGGAACAAGCAATGATGAAAAAGAAGAAGATGATAAAGTTTTAAAATATTTAGAAATGGAATTAGGTAAATTAAAAAAGGAAGCAGGTGATTTAGAAATAGATATAACAGGATTAACCAGCGATTATGAAGCAATGAAAGAGAGGGGCGATTCTAATACTTTACAGCAGGGAGAGCTTGAAAGGAATATAAAGGAGTTGGAGTCAAACTTAATGAATTTAGAAAATGTAAACCAAATTAATGACAATGAATATTGTGGTTGGGTAAAAAAGAATAATGAAGTGCAATGTTTACCAACAGAAAAAGGAATTACAAATTGGTTAAGGTTAGAATTAACTGATTGTTCAATAAATACAATCACAGATGATATAGATACAGGAAAATTTAGAGAGAACTGTTATCCAAAAATGTCAAATAAATGCAATGGTTTAGAATTAGATGGTTCTGAAATTGTAGACGATAATAATTCCATAGAGACAAAAATGGCAACTTTAGGTTGTGATAAAGCGAGTAAACCAATGAGAGATTGTCCAGCAGATGGTATTGTTCATACACTAGATGATGGAACAATATATAATTGGCCAGGCGGAAAGGGAAAAATAAAACACGGCGTAAATGGTATAACATTTAATTGTTCAGAAATTCCAAGAGAAAATTTGAGAGGAACATATACTTTTGATTGTAGTGATGGTGAAATAAAAAATTTACAATGGAATTGTTTGGAATGTAATAATGATATTTTAAGTTTTATTTCTACTAATATGGAAACAATGGACACATTCATTGTAGAATATATAATAAAACAACTGGATGCAATAAAAGATGGAATTTGTCCAAAGCCAATTAAAAAGGTTTATGGTGAAGGAGAAGACAGTGAACTAAGCGATGATGATTTAGATAAGCTTAAAGAAATATTTTCACAATTTGTAGGGCATGGGAAGGCGGTGATTGCAGATTGGATGGATCAGGAAAGTGTTGACAAGGTCCCAAGACAAGAAATTCAAAAAATTATAGGTACACCAATTACGGAATGGAGTGTATCAAAGGCGGAATGGAGTAATATTGATAAAAGTATAAAAGTTTTAAATATGTCTGAGGGTGTAAAATGTGAGCATTTAAATTATGAAACACCAACTCTTGAACAGTGTGGTGAGATTTATACCAAATTGGCAGCAGCTGACAAAATTTTACCATCTGATGGAGTGATTCCAACTTGGGATGAATCACAGGAATTTGATTTTGTAGAACCTAATAATAATGCAATAAAATATATTAAAGATTTGGCCGCTTCCGAAGACCCACCTAGAACACTAACAGACGAACAGGCTAAATTAGAATTTCCTGACTTGATTAAAAAAGAAATCGAAGAAGACCCTATCAACCTTTTTTTTAAAATGCCAACTAATTGTTATGGTGTTACAGGCACAGGTGGGAAAATGCAAGATTTGATGGCATATAAACAGTCTGACGACTTTAAAGAAGGAGCAAATGGCATGCCAATTAAAGAGTATAAAAGCGATTTAAAGACTTATATGAATAGTCTTGGTTGGAATTCTTATCCATTGGATTGGTTTAAAGAATCAGCATTGGAAACAGTAGCCGACGACAATACCTTTAATGAGGGGTCAGGCCCATTAAAAACGCTATATGACGGCATAGATGCTAGCTCTGAATTAGAAAAAAAAAGTAATCTTTTAGTTACATTAGATGATATTATAATGCAACATAATAGTTGGTTCCAACCAGGAAATGTAGGAGATTTTAAGTTAATTTGTAAAGACCCAAATGCTTAAATATTATATTAAAAAAATATAAAATTTAGGAAGTTAATAAATAATCTTATCATATATTATAATGTTAGGAAACAACCGTAGGAGAGTAAGCAGACAACAAATAATTCGTAGAGAGATGCAAAGACGTCAGGCTTTAGCAAAATTAGCAGCTGCAGAGAAAGAAAAGGAAAATAGATTAAAGGAACAGAGATTAAATGCTGAAAAGATATTAGCTGAGAAAGCCGCAGCTGAAAAGATATTAGCTGAGAAAGCCGCAGCAGAGAAGGCAGCAGCTGAGAAAGCCGCAGCAGAGAAGGCAGCAGCAGAGAAGGCAGCCGCAGAGAAGGCAGCTGCAGAGAAGGCAGCTGCAGAGAAGGCAGCTGCAGAGAAGGCTGCAGCAAAAAAGGAAGCAGCAAAAAAGGAAGCAGCAAAAAAAGCAGCAGCTGAGAAGGCAGCAGCTGAAGAACAAGCAATAAAAATGGAAATTAAAGAAAAGGAAGAAGAAAAATCAACAGCAGAAAAGGCAGTAGAAATAGCAAAAAAACGTCAATCTATAATAGAAAAAGTAGCCCAGGCGAAAAAAGCAGCTGAAGAAGGTTTCCAAAAAAAGGAAGAAAAAGAAGAGAACCCCAAAAAGAAAAGAAGAAGAAAAAAGAAAAAAAAGGAAGATAATTAATTATAATTTAAATATAAAAAATAATTAAATTATAAATGTCATTTGATAAAATAATAAAAGAAAACAATTTATTCTGGCAATATCCAGTAATTACAGAAAAAACATTTTATGAGCAAAATAAACACGACGCAGCTTATTTTGGATTTCCTTGGGCAACAGTGATAGATAAAAGATTTGATCAAAATATAATATATAATATTTTAAAAAATAAAATAGTTAGAAAAGGTTACTATACTTGTTGTCAACATATATGGTTTAGAAAAAGCATTAAATTATTTAAAATGTTAAATATAAAAGTAGTTTATGCTAGTCATAAGATTAAGAATGAAGATATAATAGATGGTGTTATAATTAAACCTTGTCCATTATATGCAGTTAATGTAGAAGATAAAAAAAGAAATAAAGTTTTTAGAGATAAGGATTATATAAAAATAAATAGAAAAGTATTGTATTCTTTTGTTGGTACATATGAACCAATATATTATTTAAATGATTTAAGGAAGCGTATTTATGAAATACAGCACCCAGAAGATTGTTTAATTGAAAAGACGAATGAATGGCATTTTAAAGAAATGGTATATAGTAAAATGCAAAATAGTGCTGGTGAATTAAATGAAAAAGAAATAGATATGCAAAAAACAAAAAAATATAATGAAATAATGCTGAATTCGCGTTATACATTATGTCCGGGAGGTTCAGGTCCAAACTCGATAAGATTTTGGGAGGCACTTGCAGTAGGTTCAATTCCAATATTACTATCCGATTGGCTAGAGTTACCAAGTCATGAAAAATGGAAAGATGCAATAGTAGAAGTAGAAGAAGAAAATTTGAAAAAAATACCAGAAATTTTATCAAAAATAGATATTGACAGAGAGAATGAAATGCGAAAGAATTGTTTAGAATTATATAAACATTTTAAAAATAATTATAGAAATCAAGATTTAAAAAAAGATTTAAAAAAAGAAAAGAAAAAAAATCGTGTAATTGTGCATTATTGTTGTGGAAGTTATGATATTGGGCAGCATGGTGGTGTAGCGAGATATGATTATCATATAAAATTAGCATTTCCAGAAAGAATATTTGTGATGCAGAAGGACAAGAGATTATTAGATCTATGTAAAAAACATGGAGAAAATCTATTAGTAATAACTGACAATCATTTATCTTGTGATGTTCCAAATAATATAAAGACATTATTGGTTCATCATGGATGTGCTATGACAACAGCTGAAAGAAACCCTAACTGGGGTGAGCCTTGGAAAAGTTTATGTACAAATGGGCAATTGAGAATGTTAGACTATAGAAAACCTGATAATACAAAAATATTAAGTATATCTAGAGCATGCACAGTAGATTTTACAAAATATTTTGGAGAAAAGTATACAAAATTTGATAGGGTAGATTTATTACATGCGAGTGAATTAGATGAAACCAAATATAAAACGAAATTTAGTAAAACTCCACAAGTGTTAGGTAACTGGCTTGGATTAAAAAAGGGACAGCGTTTGATGCCACTTTTAAAGAAAAGAGCAAAAGAATTTAAATTCAATCAATTATCAGTGCATATAAATGATAAAGGAATAGATGATTTTAACAGAAGAAAACAAGACATATATATAAAGAATGATATATTTTTACAATTATCAAATAGTGAAGGTAATTCATATGCATCATTAGATGGATTAATTTGTGGAATGGTTGTAGTGTCATCGAATGTAGGATTATTTTATGGTGATGTTCCAGAGGATTGTTTTGTAAAACTAGATTGGACTAGAAATGGAGATGTTGAATATGTAGAATCGAAATTAAGGTATGCTTGGGAAAACAGAGAAGCGATAAGTAAACGTGGCAGAGAGTGGTATATGAATAATTGTAGATTTATTGATTGGAAGAGAAAAATGATAGATATAGTAGATGAATTATAATTCGTAAAAATTAAAAAAAATAAATAAAATGAAAGTTTAAATGATAAAATTAGGAACAAATTACGGAGGATGGTATATACCAAAAGATATGAAACTAGATAGCAAAAGTATAATATATAGTTGTGGAGTAGGAGAAGATATATCATTTGATTTATTATTATCAGATAAATATGATAGTAATATAGTATTAATAGATCCAACTGAAAGGGCAAGCAAGCATTATAAGGAGGTAGTAAAATACTATGAAAGTAAAAAATGGATATTTAGTGGAGATATTCAGAGCGATTACAATAATAAAATAGGAGGATTGGATATAAAATTTGATAAATTTAAATATTTAAATATAGGTATTTGGGATAAAAAAGATAAATTAAAATTTTATAGACAAACAAATCCAAAATATGTATCACAGTCATTATTAGATAATATGTTTGGTAAGGAATACGATGAAGTTGATGTGGATAGTATAAAAAATATAATGGAAAAAAGAGGAGATAAAAAATTGGATTTATTGAAGTTAGATATAGAAGGTGCAGAGATAAAAGTATTAAATAATATGTTAGATGATAATATATATCCGAAATATTTATGTATAGAATTTGATTTATATCTGCAGAGAAAAGATATAAAAGGTGAGACAAAAAAGGTATTAGAAAGACTAATAAGAAGTGGTTATAGAGTATTAAAAAATGATAATTATAATTTAACTTTAGAATATTTAAACATATAAATATTTATTATATTAAAGTTATTTTATAATTTATAATAATGGAAAAAAATGAATATTTTAATAAAAATAGTTGTATACAAAAAATTAATGATTTAAAAAAATTTTATGAAAGAGATAATAGTTTAATTAAAATTAAACCGGATAAAGAACGTATTTTATTAAAAAATGTTATTGAATATTGTTATAGAGAAAAATGTCCGATAGGATATTATAATTTTAATGGTGAATGTTTATATGGATAATTATTCTATTATTTTTATTATTTTATTTTCTATTAACCAATTTAATATTTTCATTTCAGAATTAAAATCATGAGCAGAACTTGGTTTTTTATCATTATAATAGGTTCCATCATTATTATTTTCTCTGGAAAACCCAAATATAGTTACATCATAATTATTCATTAGAAAATATAATATTGCTTGATATCCACATCTTGGTGCTTTTAAAAATTTATGCGGACATTTTAGTTTTTCTAATATTCCATTACTTATTTTATTTCTACCTGATTCATATTGTTTTATTATTTCTCCATATTCATTATTATTTAACATATTATGAAAATCTTCTAATACTTTTAAATCTACAAAAGAATAAGGATGTTTTTTTAATTCTTCTGGCTTTGTTCTTTGTTTTACCGTATTAAAATATAAATGATTATTCAAAAAAAATATATCTTTTTCTGTTTTTTTTTTATATTTCATATTAAAATTTATACGACATATAATATCATATTTTTCAAACAATTCTCTGAGATTATAATTAGAAGGTTTACCTCCTATAATTAAAACTGATTTAGACATTATATATATATTATAGTATAATTATTTAACATTTTAATTAAACTATATTAATAATTTAAAATTAATTTTTAGATATAACATTTTGATATAATAATTCTGCCATTTGTAAGTCATGTTCGTAATCTATATCAACTAATATATCGTTAGGTATAACAACACCTTTAACATTTCCTTTAAAAAAATTATTAGTTTTAAGTAATTTATCCCAATGACTTATATAAAACCCACCATTTGGTTTTACATATTTTTGAATAAATTTACTATTAGTTAATCCTGCAGTTAAATTATCGAATACTGGAATAATATCATCACCTTTTTTAATACAAGCCAATTGAATAGGTTCTTCATAATAACTAACACTTACAACTGAATCAACACTTTCAGTTAATTTTGAAACCCCATCTTTAATATATTTGCTTTCTAAAAAAGGACATGTTGGTAAAAAATATGCAAAAACATCATATTTTGGTATATCATTCATCATATCAAGCATAGCGTTTAAAGCTGTAGCTTTCACCGTGGCATTTTGTGCTGGACGAACATGTCTTTTAACTGGTAAATGTTTTACAGCATTAAAAATTTTATCAGAATCAGTACTTACATAAACATCATCAAATTCATCAGAATTTAAAACAGCTTCAACCATCCATTGTATGAGTGGTTTTCCTCCAAGTAAACGAATATTTTTGTCTTTTAGCCGTGTGGAACCTCCTCTAGCGGGAATTACTGCAACTTTTGTCATATAATTTATATATAAATAAAATCTTTATTATCTTGTTTTATATTATTTTTAAATTATATAATACTATAACAATTAAAATGGTTTTTTTTTAATATAATATTAAATTTTGAATTATTAACAATATTTTCATTATCAATATTTTTATATATTTTTTCAATATAATTTAATAATAAATCAGTCATATTATTTTTTAAATGTAATGGGTCATATTCATAATTTTTATAAAAAGGATATTCAGTTTCATTTTTGAAATTAAAGTTTAAATATTGGGTTTTTATTGTAAAATTATCCATATTAACTGTATTTTTAAATAAATTAATATATTTATTTTTGTATATTGTTTCAAAAACATAATTAAAATATAATAAAACCTTAATTATAGGCATAAAAGTTATAGAAGTAGATAAAATGAAAGTATTTTCGTGATATTTTTGAATAGTATCAATTAAAAATTTATAATTATTAATTAGTATATTAATATTATTTGGCAAAAATAATGAATCTATTTCTTTTTTATATTCTTTATTCCATTCATTAATTTTATGTGTTTTATGGGGGTAAGTTCCTTCAACACATAATCTTAAAATGTCAGGAGATGCCAAATTTATAATAAGCATATCATTTTTAGAAATTACAGTTTTTAATAATTTTATAATAATATTTAATATTTTTTTAATTGAATTTTTGTCCATTAAATTAATAGATGAACCTGGTCCTAAAAAAATAGGTATTATTTTTTGTGATTTATTATAACTTCTTGTATGGGAATCGCCGAGTAAAAAAATTTTCATTATAAATATATTAATTAAATATTTTTTAATATCAAATAAAATCTTCTTTATATGCTTTAAAAAACGACATGATAGATATAACTTAAATTATTTGTTTGCTTCAATAAATAAACTAATATGTTTTCTTCTTTTTTCATTATTGAAAGCACCAGTATTTAAAACATCGTAAATATTACTTTTGTATGCAGATGTTTCTTGTACATTTTTAAATCCCGCTTTTTCTAATAAATTTTTCATTTTTGTAATTGTAGGACAATTAATGTGTTGTGTAGTAATATTTTTTCCAGAAGGAATGTGCGAAATAAGCCAGTTACTAAATTCTTCAATTGGTAAAGATAAAGCTTTTTCTTTAATTTGCTGTGATGATAAATTTCTTGGGGGGCCTCTATACCCATTTCTATTATCTGGATCTCCATCATCATAATTAGAAAACCAATGAGCTAAGACTGTTTCCATAGTATGTTCTACATTATATTTTTTCCATTCAGGTCTGCCAGAACCTAGATTTTTTCTAAAGAAATTATTATCATTCTTTTTATATTTATCAAGCATTAAATTAAAATGTGGGACAACTATTCTAATAATACCATTTTTTTTTAAAACTCTATAAGATTCTTTTAATAAATTTATTATAGTTTCATCATTTATATGTTCAAAAAAATGACAAGAATAGATATAACTTAAAGTATCATCATTATGAGGTAATACGGACGTTTCATTTAAATAATTATTATTTAATTTGTCATAACCAATCCAATTTTTATGAGACCAATTGCCAGAACCTAAATTTATACCTTTAATCATTATAATATATTATATATTATATATTTAAATATTATATATTTAAAAATTACTTAAATATTTCCAAAGAGTTTTCAAATATTATTAAATAACTAATTATAATAATTTATAATTTAATTTATTTTTATTTATCATTTCAAATATAGAAATAGGACAACGTATACAATATTTAAAACGTTCATCAAACATATTACCAAAATAATTACTATTATAGCTATTTGATAATATCCATAAATCTCCAAAACTATAATTTTTATCTTGAGAATTTCTCTTTTGTAAATAAATATAATCGTTTGGTAAAGCATTTAAATTAAATTTATATTTAAGAGTAGCGTGACTATCAAATCTACAAATTAATATCCAATCATATTTTATATTATTTTCTTGTTCATATTTATTTTTTAATTCTATAGATTTTTTTGTAGAATACCATCGGCTTGATGTTCTAAAAGCTTCTATTTTAAATTCATCTATAGTTCTATCCCAATTTCCTCTATTAGAAAAAACAACGTTGTATCCTTTTTTTGCAATATCACTAATATTCCATTTCAAAATATCTTTTTCTTCTGAAGAAATATTATAATTTTTTAAATCAAAATCAAATGTTTTTTGTTTTTCAAAAATATATTTTTTAGGTTTATATAAATTTAATAAATTATTTTGTATATCTTTATTTTCATTCCAACAGTGCATAAAAACATCTGTATCATAATCTTTTATAAAATTATTAAATAAATGTTTATATCCATGAATAGGATTTTGCCAATTATTCTCTTCATTCATTAATATTTCTTGTGAAACACCTTTATTTAGTATAGAACTTGACCTAGTAGAACCACGAGTTTTTTGACATAAATTTCCAAATAAGCAAATAGCAATTTTTACCATATAACAAATTTATATTAATATATTTAAATAAAAATAAATTAATAATAAACATTAGAAATAATTTTATTATACTTTTTTACATTTTTCTCCACATTCATACATTTGTTTATTAGTTTTAATATCTAACGTTTTTTTTATATATTTTAATGCAAAATTTTTGCGATATTTTTTTTCTTGTTTCCTAATATTTTCATCAAAATCTTCATTGTTTTTATAAGTTAAAAAAACCATAGCTTTTCTATTAAAAGGACTATTATTTGATGTAGAACTATGTGGTATAAGATGATTAAAAAACATAACATCACCTGCGTTTAAATTTAAATTAATGATTTTATGTGTTTTATATATTCTATCTAATTCTTCAGGTTTTATAGCCCTTTTATGATTTAAATGAGTATTTGTTGTATCATAATGATCTAATATTGAATTATGATAAGGTATTATTTTTAAACCACCATTTTCCATATTTTGGTCTTGTAAAGGAACATATACTTGCATAAAATTATTTTTTATTTCATCTAATGTATAATTATTATTTGTTGGATGAAATGTTTTTATATTAAATACTTCTTGATGCCATTCTATATCAGGACCAACCCATTTATGTTTATTATGAACATATAAACTATTATAAAAATATTTTTTACCATAAATATTTTCTAAAAAAGATTTAATAAAATCATTATTGGTAATTAACTGAGAAAATGGTTTATTTATAACATTTCCATATCCAAATTGAATATTAGTGTGTGGTATTTTCATATCTGTTTTTATTTTATCTAATTCTGATAAAATATAATTAATATCATTTTGAGATATTAAATTTTTTTTAATAAAAAATCCATTTTTTTTATAATATTTAGTATAGGTTTCCATTATATAATAAATAATTTTTTTTATATTTAAATATTTATTTATTACATTCAATAATTTTTTTGAAAAGATTATGATTTACTAAATCAGGAAATAAAACTAAAGCCATCCATTTTTCATTATCATGAGGCAAAACCCGAAATCTTCCAATATAATTATTTTTATTACAAAAATCTTCTAATAAACTGATATTTTTTGGTTTAATATGAATAGTATTTATATTATTCAAAATTAAAGGTATATTATGTTTATCACATAATTTTTTAATTAAAATCTTTTCTTTTTTAATAAGATCTATATAGCTATCAACAACATGATAATTATCCAATAAATATTCACCAAAACTTGCACTTATATTACTAATTTCATATGTTGCTACAAATTTTTGAAGGACATTCATAATAAAATAATTACCAATTAAATAACCAATTCTTAATCCAGCACAACCAAGAGCCTTAGAAAAAGTGCGAGATATTACTAAATTATCATATTTATCTAATAATGATACACATGAAATATTATCAGAATATTCAATATATGCTTCATCTATTAATATTGGAATAGATAATTCATTTGTTTTCATAATTATTTTTTCAATATCATCAATTGTTTTAATATCACCAATGGGACTATTTGGATTAGCAATAACAACACAACAGATATTTTTATTAATTTTATTTAACATATCATTAACATTCCAATTTAAAGTGTTATCATAATTTATTGACATTATTTTTATATTATTTAATTTTGCATATACTTCATGCATTGGATAACAAGGTTTGGTTAATAATGCATATTTATTATGAATTCCAAATGCTTTATAGAACGTTTTAATATTCTCGGAAGAACCATTATTTAAAAAAAAGTTATGTACTTTTAATTTATAATGTTTTGCTAATTTTCTTTTTAAATTTTGAATATAAGGATAATATCTAAAATTTTTTTGTGATAAATTACTAATAAATGTATTAAAAAAATCATCTGGGAAATCATATAATCTTTCTGCTCTGTGAAGTCTTAATCTATTATCTATTTTTTGTGTATCTTCTGGTGGATGTACCCTGGTAACATCTCGTAAATATGAATTATAATAAAATTTATTAGTATTTTCATATACTTTAATAAAATATTCATATAATTTTTCATTTATTACTGATGTATCTATACAATTTTTAATATTATCAATAAATTCTTTATTAGAAAATACATAATGTCCGCATATTTGAATTAATTTTTCTTTATTTTTATCAGGTTTAAAATCATCACTAACCCATTTTTTCCATTTTCCAGAATTATAACAAAGATTATAAAATAAATTTATTTTTTTTTCACAATTATCATCCTTTAATTTTTTTAAAAATATATTAGTTTCAAAAACACCTACTTCTGGTGCTATATTTAAAGAATCTAATCCTGTATTAAATCTACTAATCATAATATCTTTATCCATATAATCACCATTATGTTCTTTGCTTAATTTTTTATATGTTTTAATAACATTTATCATTTTAACCAATCTATTACAATTATAATTTCCTGTATTAATACCATCTTTTAATGCTGTCCCTGATTGAATTACACAAAATAAAATTCTTTCAAAAATATTTTTATCAACATTTTGTTTAACTCTATATAATAGTCTTTCTATTTCTTCTGATTCAAATTTTCTAATAGCTTCTTCTGTAGCAATTTCAAAATATAAATTAGGATTTTCATTATAACAAAATTTTAATAAATCAATAGTCCACTTTAATCCATCTTCAAAATTAGGATATTTTTTCCAGGGATCAATATGTATAGAATCTAAATATTTACAATCATGTTTCAATGATTCATAACCATCATCATCGTATAAACCTTGTCCAGGTCCTCCATGGTCTCTCTGTATAGCTGCATATTTACTTTTCGATTTAACATATTTTGAAAAATTTTCTGTAGTCCAATTATTTACATACCCGCCATTCCATTCTACTTGTCTTCTAGATGGAATAAAAGTAATTGGCGTGTGTGTATTATTAGAAAATTCGATTAATGTATCAACAATATTTTTACTCATTGGTCCATAACATAATTTTGAGTTTACCAAAATTTTTTTCATTATATTTTATAATTAAAAATTATATTTAATATAAAATATTTAAAAATAATCAGATTCACTTGTATTTTCTCTTTTATATTTATCTGCCAATCTAATAACATCCCATAATTCTGGTGTTGAACATTCAAGATATTCAGAATCCTCTATTCCTTCCATTCTATGGATAGTATATGGCGTAATAGTAACTTTATCTCCAGCTACCATTTCTCGTTGTTCTAAATTATTAATATCTTTACCAATATATAATCTAACTTTTCCACTTAAAACATAAATAGTTTCTCTTTTTAATTCATGATATTGCATACTACAACATTCGTTAGCTTTCATGAATAATTTTTTTACAACATAATGATCGTTATATTCTATCAATTCTTCTTTTCCCCAAGGTTTATTAACCAAAGTCGGTTGATTATCTTTTATAGTTACAAATTTTGAAGTAAAATCATAGTATGGAATACCTTTATTTCTTACTACATTAACAGCATAACAGGTATTTTTATTTCCATTTAGTTTCCTATCATTTATTATAATTCTTACTCCTCCACCTAATCCCATAATTAATTTATCATATACAATACCTAATCTTAATAATTCTTTTTCTGTTTTTGGTCGCAAACTTTCTTTTCTACCTGTAGTCAAAATAATCCTATAACCTAATCTATCCCATTTATCGATAGCCTCTTTTGTATTTGGTAATAATTTGTGTACACTGGCCACCGCCTGATCTGTAACCCCCCCTACATGATCCCATAGTGTTCCATCAATATCACAAAATATTGTTTTTGGTCTTTCCATTTAGTTAAAGTATTATTTATTCTTTATATTAATATTTATCGACATTTTTATTAGCTAAATATAAATTATATTTTCCAAAATTAAATAAAAAGTTTGATAACGGATATTCGTGTAATGGTGCCATATTAATCCATATTAATGCAGTTAAAATTTTAACTTTATTTAGATTTAGTTTATTTTCTTTTATAAAGTTATTAAATTCTAATAGTTGATTAATTAAAAAAAAATTGCATTTTAAATCTAATATACATTCATTAGGTTTTATTTGTTTGATAAAAAATAAATTATTTAATATATTTTCATGGTTAAAATATATATTATGTCTAAGTTTTGCCAAATCATAATATTTATCTCCCTTTTTAATATCACCACCAAAATCTTGTCTCCAATCAATCAATATAAAATTATCATTATTTAATAATATATTATCTAATATAAAATCTCCATGAAATACTGTTAATTCGGAATTTGATAATTTAACAAAATCTATATTTTTTAATAATTCTTTGATAGATCCAACATATTCTCCATTAATAATATTATAATCATTATTTAATTGATTTTTAACAAACATTTCAATTCTTTTTATTGTTTTGTTATAGTAAAAATTATAACATAATTCCGAAGAATAATTTTGTGATAACTTTTCACTTTCATTTTGTATCCATAATTTTTTATAAGCCCAATTTAATAATTTATTAATTAATCCATTTTTATAAATTTCTGATAAAGGTTTCGATTTTATTAGTTCCATAGAATGAAAATTATCTGTATAACCATAAATTTTAGGTATATTATCACCTAAATATTTAGTTCTTTTAATTCTTTTTTTATTAATTGTTTTATCGTAAAAAAATTTTATAACTTTATCATCATGAAATGATATAGATTCTTTTAATTTAAATAATACATTATAATTTTGCTTAAAATGTTTTAAAACAATATTATAGTCATTTTGATTACCTATATCAAAATATTCATCTATTACTTTGAATTTAAATTTTGTTGCTTTTAACATTATCATATATACGTGTATATCACTTAATTGATGAAAATATATATTTTTTTCATAAATTTGTTTTAAATAATTCCAAAATAATTCGTAATCTTTTATATAAGATAAACCAATATAAATAAAATCAAAAATTTTTTCGCCTTTATTATTAATTTTTTTTATATTATTATCAACAACATTTACAGTAGAATATTGAGCTGCATTATCTTTTTTATATAGAAATAATGTATTTTCATTAAAATTAAAATTTAATTTATCTAGAATAAATGTATCACAACAATGAAAAATAAATGGTTCATTTATAAATTTACTTGTTTGTAGCAATGAATAACCTAAACTTGAACCCTTTCCTTTATATAAATCAATATTAACAAATTTAATTTTATTTTTCAAATTTGGATATGCTAAAGTTAAATACTGTTTTACAAAATCTCCTTTATGTCCTAAAGTAATTATAAATTCAATATTTTCAAAATTTTTATATGTATCAAAATTTTTATATGTATCAAAAATATAATCTATTACAAATTTATCACCTATTTTTACTAATGCTTTATTTGTATAATTTGTTATATCACCTAATCTAGAACCTATCCCACTTGTTGTTATTAATACCTTCATTTATTAATATAAAATATATTATTTATTAATTTATATCTTATTTTTTGATAAATGAAATCTTATAACTTTTCTATATTTTCCATTTTCAAATTTATCGCCACCAGCATGAATACAATTAGTATCAAAAATTATTAAATCACCTCCTTTACATTCTATTGGAATTAATTCTTCAATTTTAATTTCTGTTCCATTATAAAATTTATGATCTGGTGTAAAAATATTATTTCTTCTATTTATTTTTCGTTTTTCATTTACTAATGACAATTGTCCCGGAAAAGCTTTAAAACACCCATTAGATATATTCATATCATTAACACATATGTAAAATTTTAATTTTCTATCGTAGTCAAAATGAGGATATGTATTATTTGTATTTAAATTAGTAAAATCTTGATGGATGAAAATATTATCATATTTATAATTTCCCAAAATATTATTTGAAATATTTTTTATAAATTTACTTTTAAATAAAGAAAAAATATTTGTATTATTATTTTGATTAACGATTTTTGTAAACATATTTGGGAAAATTCTTAAGCATTTGTTTGGTTCTGTATTAGTATCTAAACTAGATTTATAATTCTTAAGAATACTATCAAATTCTGTTTCTATGTCTTTTAATTTATCTTTATTTACAAAATTTTCAACGATGCAGATTCCTTTGCTTTTTATTTTTTCAATAATATCTGTCGTTGTATTAGCATATAATTCTTCCATTATAATTATATTAACTTAATTGATTTTAAATAACTATTACCTATAATAAAAATTCTAGACATTTATGTATATTTAACTATTATTTTTTAATTCCTTCAAATATCAAGGAATTTGGACGACTGATTATAATTTCGGGTCTATCGATAAAAGTAGTTGCCATAGAATTTGATAATAAATTTTTATCATAATGCAATTTTGAATTTTTGTCGTGCCATCTTATTAATTTATATTCCATATTATATTTTTCAAACAAGTCTTTGAGATACGTAGACGGTTTGGGAGAATCTTTTAAACCAAATATATCAGATGTAATTTTTCCAATTCCTTCATATGTAAACCACGTTACGTGACCAAGTTTTACTTGTTTTGGATAATTATTTGCTCGCATCATATCAATCTTTTTATTATCACAATAAAAACAAGATGGCATACAAAATCTAGCTTTAGCGCCCTTTTTTAATATTCTGCTTATATTAGATATGACTTTATCATTATCATCTACAGTGATATGCTCTAACATTCTTTCACTCCATATAAAATCAACAGAAGAATCATCTAATGGCAAATTTTTTGTAACATCTACATTTATCTGTCCTCCAAATCCAATTGTAGTATAATCCGATGTATATTGTTCAGGTCCGCCCATATTTAATTTCATTTATAATAAAAAAAATAAATTAACTTTAAATATAAATTAATTTATATATTAATTAATTTATATACTAATTTTCTTTAATTATAAATATTATTTAAAATCCTAATAATTAATTTTTAATTATTTCACCTAAACTAATTATAAGACTTTTTGTTATCCTATTTTCATTTTCTTTAAATTTATTAAAAAAATTCTGATATTTTTTTTTATATATTAGATTTTCTTTATTACTTGATGTATGAAATAATAATCCAGGATTTATTATATTATCTAAAACAATAAATTTATCATAAATATTTATATTTTTATCTAAATAAGAAGTGCATAATAGCACAATATGAGTATTTTTGGGAAGATATTTTATAATTCTATCATAATTTTCTTTCGTATATGAGTTTTTATCATTATTATCATAATTATAGTCATGTATATTTATTTTGTCTGGCTCTGTTATTCTTCTGAAACATATATAAACATCATCATTATTTGAATAATTTATGAATCTTTTATATCTTCTAATATACTTATTTTTTTCATCTTCAATTTTACTAGAATTTTCGTGTGGAAGATAAATTTTATATTTTGTATTATGTATTCCATTATAAATCGTAATATCCTCATGTTTTAATATATCCCACTTATCTTCCAAAGCTTTAATAAAATTGTTAAAATCAAAAGTCTTACACCAATCAAATATATCTGACAATTGATTTTTTTTATCTTTATTGAATAATTTTATTAACATTTTTACCCAACAACCAATTCCCAATGAAATAAACTTCATGATATATTAAATTTATAAATTAAAAAATTCATAAAAAATAATAAATAAACTTTAAATATAAATTGATTTATATATTAATTTTTTCTACAATTTCTTTTACTTTTTTGTGTTGTTCATCATTTAATGGTTGATAAGGCATTCTTTCATGTCTTTCCATAATATTCAAAACCTTTAGTGCTGATTTAATACCCAAATGCCAACTTAAATTGTCTTTTACCCAAAAGAAAGGTTTTTCAATATTCTCAATAATATGGTTACAAGTGTTTGCATCTTCTTGGAGATGTGCGTTATAAAAATCCAATTCTGTTCTTGGCCATAAATTACCAATTCCTGTTAACCAAGCAGCACATTTATCGGATACCTTTGACCACTGCTGTAAACCATTTCCCGATACAACAATAGCAACTCTATCACTAATTAAATCTACAACTTTTCTTGTATAATCATCCTGCTTAGCATCTTCTTTCATGGCAACAACAGATGGTATGTTTGCTAATTTATCAATTAGCTCCAAATTCCAACTACCATCTTGATGTTGTGGGATTCCTTTCATAAATGGCATTTCGTGAACTAAAATACCTATGTTTGGAACGGCATTAGCTATAGTTTTATAATGATTATAAACATGGTCATCAAAAAATAAATAAGCCCTATAAATAAGACTTATAATATCAGCACCGTGTTGTTTTGCATGTTGTGCAAATTCAATAGAAGTTTTTGTGGAACAATTAAGAGGATCACCAACTATAACAATATTTTCAGAATTTAATGATTTTACTTTTTTAATAACAAATTCATTTACTTCCATAATTTCTATATTAGACATTAATAAATATCTAGTATTAAACGCCATAGCATAAAAAATTCTAGCACCACCATTATATAAATATTCAATATAATTACTTAAACTTTTATAATCTATGTTTTCAGTATCAGTAAATGGAGTAATAATAGAGTAAATAGGACCTTTTATTTTATTTTTTAATTCTGTAAAATTCATATATAATATTATTTAATAATATTTTTAAGTGTTATTAATCAAATATATTTTTTAAAAGGTTCTAATAATTTCATTGATTTATAACAACCTTTTCCATTATTAATATGTCCAGCCCAAATTTCGGTTACCCATGAAAAATCTAAATCTTCCAATTCTTTAAAAATTGGTAAAAAATCTGTGTCACCTTCATTTATTTGCACCCCTTCACCATTAATTCCTTCTGTATCAGATATGTGAACATGTGAAATATAATTCTTTATTTTTTTGGTATATTCAACTATATCTTTTTTACTATAATTACAATATAACTTTGCGTGGCATATATCATAAGTCATTTTTAATTTAAATTCTTTACAAAAATTAATCATATAATTTTCTTCCATAAAACCATATTGGTTCCATTCGCCTCCCAAATACCAAGGTTTAGGAGGTAAATTTTCTGGTAAAATTTCAATTTCTTCAGGATCATAATTTAATTTCTTAAAATTTTTTACTGAATTTTTATACATTTTTAACAATTCTTTTTTTTTATTACAACATTCGCACTCTTTTAGGCACATACCACCGAAATGAACTACTAGTTTAGGTTTACCTTTAAAATTTTTACTTAATTTAACAGTTTTATTTATAGTATGTTGTAATATATCCAAACTTTTTTTCACTTGTTCTTCATTATCAGAACAAATATCAACTAACATTCTATCGACTAATTCTGGTGCATGGACTATTAATCTCGAAGTATTAGAAGCTATGCCCGTTACAGAATCATATATATCTTTTTGTGAACAATGAAATTCTATTACTGGAGAGGAAAGAACACTATATTGTGGGAAATCATGAAATCTGCATTTAACACCCCATTTTTTTTTAAAATCAGCTATTTTCCAATTTTTAATCAAAATTGTATCTTCAAAATATGATTTAGATATACATTCATTTTTTTTTATTGCCAATTTTATTATTTTACCAAAATATTTTTTCAGTTCATTTTGTAATAAACCCTTGCCTGGTGCTAATAATTTAAACATATTTTTATTAAATTTTTCTCCTTTATCAATATCTCTAATTGCATAAGGAGATAAACAAAATGATTGTTTTGCAAGCATTTCTGCTTGATTAACTATTTTTTTACAGCCCATTGCCTTTTCTAATAAGCGTAAATTATATACCATCTCTTTCCATTCTTCCGGTTCCATAGATGCTTTATGATCTAATCCATCCTGGTTTCTATCTAGAGTTATATGTTTCTCTATTATTTTAGCACCTAAAGCAGCAACTGCTATTGGAATAAAATTACCACGTTCATGTCCTGAATAACCTACTACATTAGAATATTTTTTTAATTTATTAATATATTGTATATTAAGATCTTGATAAGGACAAGGATATGTTGAATTTGCAAGTAATAAAGTATAATCTATTTTTTTTTCTTTAAAATAAATAAGTGATTCTTTTATTTCTTCATCACTCCACATACCTGTTGAAATTAAAACAGGTAAATTTTTCGTAGAAATATAATCTAATAACTCATAATTATTCATATTACAAGATGCATTTTTAAAAGCTACAACATTATAATTTAAAACAAAATCCACAGACTCTATATCAAATGGAGTAATTATTAAATCAAGTTTTAATTCTTTACACTTATTATATATTATGTCGTATTCTTCTTTTCCAAACTCCAAATTTTTTAATTCTTTCATTAAATATTCAATATTCCATTCAGCACTATTTGGGTCATTAATAGTTTTTTCATTATAAATTTTATTTATATTTCTTTTTTGAAATTTTACAGCATCAACACCTGATTCATAAGCTTTTTCTATTAATTTTAATGCTGTATTAATATCACCATTATGATTTATTCCAATTTCTGCTATAATATAAATATGTTCTGTTTCTTTTTTTAAAACTCGTTTTAACATAATATAATTTATATATTATTAAATTTTTAAATTATAAATTATATAAACATAGATCTTGTTTTACCATTTTTGTAATTAATTCTTCAAATGAAACTTTTGGTTGCCAGTTTAATTTTTTTCTAGTGTTATTGGTTTCTCCTATAAAATTTCTTTTTTCATCATTATCCCTATAATATTTTTTATTAATAGTAACAAGAATTTTATCTTTATAAATTGCTTTTGTTTCTAACGGTTTACTACTATTATAATGCCATTTTAATTTTATTTTTAATACCTTAAAGGCAATATCTATCATTTCCTTCACTGTATAATTACATCCAGAAGATAATATATAATCTTGTGGTGTATTATGATTTAAAATTTTCCAAAATGCCTCTACAAAATCTTCACTATCAGACCAATCTCTTTTAGAAAATATATTACCTACTAACATTGGAAATTTAAATTCATTACTATCTAATTCATTTTTTATACGCACTACTTCTTTACTAATTTTTCTTGAAACAAATTCTACACCTCTTTTTATACCTTCATGATTATATAATATAACATGACACAAATACAAATTATATTGTTTTCTATAAAATTTAACAATATTATGTGTGGCTAATTTTGTTATTCCATAAATATTTATAGGATTATAATTGTGACTTAAATCTTGTGGATAATATTCTGTTATTCCAAATTCTTCACAAGAACCACAAGATAAATATTTACATTTTGGAGTTATATTTTTTATACAATCCATATGAAATAAAGGTGCTAATGTATTTACTTTTAAAGTTGTTATATCAACATTTTTATTCACAACGCTTTGTGCTGCACAATTAAAAAAATAATCAGGCATAATGCTTTTAAATATCATTTTAGTTCTATCCTCATCACATAAATCTAATATTATTGGAATAAATTTATTATTTATACAAAATTTACTCAAATTTTTATTTTTTAAACTTGATAAATCTCTTATTGTTCCAAATATTATTATATTATTAACATTGTTTAATAAATATTCAACTAGATTTGAACCATCTTGTCCTGTAACACCTGTCACTATTATTTTTAATTTATTTTCATGTTGTTTAAAAAAAGTATAATCAAAATTTTTAAATTTTTTTTTAACACCAGACCAATCATTAATTGTTGTAGAAATAACTGAATTTTTTATATAAAAATTTTTTACACCTAAATTTGTATAACATATATCATTTTCATTAGTTATATAAATACCCAAGTTTATATTGTTTTCATTATAAGATATATTATAAATATCTGTAATAATTATATTAAAATATTTATTATCACCTTTATATATTTTACAATATTCATCCCAGGTAGTATTTAATATTAAATTTTTTGATATATCTATCATATCACAAGGTTCAAAAATCTCAACATATTTTATTTTTGAATATAATTTATTTAATAAATTATTATTTTTAATAGTTATTATTAATTTTATACCAATTTTTTCTATAATATTAATTATTTCTTTAATATTTCTTGAAACATCATCATTATAATCAATTTTAATGAAATCATAATTTAATGATTTTAAATAATGACATTGATTTAAAAAAAATCTATCATTAAAATTTAAATTATAATCAGAATAAATATAATTTACTATGCTCATTATAATTTTATTTATTCTATTATTTTTAAATAATACTTTTAAATGGTATTATTATTAATATATTTAATTTAAGTTGTTATATTGATAATATTTGTCTTCTGATATAATAAATATTGTATAATATTATCTATACAAGTTTTTGATATCCTACGTTCCTTTCCAGCTTTTGTTTTATAAACCAAACCTTCAAGACATTTTCTATCTTTTTCTGTTTCTTTTAATAAATTATAGAGGGAACCAAACTTATTTAATATAACTTTTGATGTTGTTGCGCTTATACCTGGAATTTGACTTAAAATTATTTCACCTATATTTTCTGGTGTAATATTTTTCTTTTTAACTTTATGAACTACATTAGTATATGTTTTTTCACTAGGAACAAATTTTTCATGATAATATCCATATTTCTTTTCCTCTCTACTTAATTTATCAGTTAGTCTTAAAATATATTCAGCTGTTTCAGTTATATCAAAAGTTCTTATTACTGAAAACCCCTTAAAATAATTCAAACAAAACATTGTTACATATAAAGTTTCAGGCTTAACTTTACTATATTTACTACTATAAAATGATAAATTACCTTCAACTAAATATACTATATTATGATTATGCATAGGCAACCCATTTAATCTATATGACTGTTCACTATATCTTCCATCTCGCAATGAACTAGCTAGATCATTTAAATTTTTTCTCTCTATAATTAATAATTCTTCTTCATCTTTACAAATTATAATATCACCTAGATCTAATTTCTCTACTACAATTTCAAAACTATATTCATATTGTGTTTTTAATGCATTCAGTAATTTAATTAAAGTATGCTCTCTATTATCAACTTTTATTTTCATTAATATAAGTTATTAATTCATTTGCTTAAATAGTTTTAATTAATTTAAAATTATTTAATAATTAATCACCAAACATATCCCTAATTAATTTATTTAATGTATCATATTGTCTATGCCATCCTAGTTTAGTTATAGCTTTTTCTGGATTTCCTAATAAAATATCAACTTCACAAGGTCTAAAATATTTTTTATTAACTTTTACCCTTACTACTCCATCTTTATCTTTGCCGACTTCTTTTAATCCAGACCCAGACCAAGTTAAAGTGATATTTTTAAATTTAAAACATTTATCTACAAATTCTTTAACACTATACCGTTCTCCTGTTGCTAATACAAAGTCATCTGGATTATCTTGTTGTAACATCATCCACATTCCACGAACATAATCTCGTGCATGTCCCCAATCTCTCAAACTATTTAAATTACCTAGTTGAATCATTTTCTTCTTTCCCGATACAATATCTTTTACACCATTCACTATTTTCATAGTAACAAAATTTTCTCCTCTTCTTGGACTCTCATGATTAAATAAAATACCATTTACTGCATACAACCCATATCCTTCTCTATATATTTTAACCATATGATAAGCATATAATTTGGCAGCTGCGTATGGTGATACAGGATTAAATGGTGTTGTTTCACTTTGTGGAACTTCTAATACTTTTCCGTATAATTCACTTGTACCAGCCTGATAAAATCTTGTAATATTTTTAATATCTTCAGGTAAAGTTCTAATAATTTCTAATAAACGCATTACACCCATACCATCTACATCGCTAGTATATTCAGGAATCTCAAATGAAATAGCAACATGACTCTGTGCAGCTAAATTATATATCTCAAATCTTTCCATATCCTGATTATCTCTTACAATTTCATTAATATAATTTGATAATCCTGCACCATCTGTCAAATCACCATAACGCATTGTAATACGATTTCTTAAGCGATCGATTCTACTAGTATTAAATAAAGATGTTCTCCTTTGTATACCATATACTCTGTAATTCTTCTTTAGTAGTAATTCAACTAAATAAGAACCATCTTGTCCTGTAATTCCTGTAACAAATGCAACTCTCATATATTATTTTAAAATAAATACTATTTAAATTATAAATTATGTATTATATATATAAATGAAAAAAATATTAGTTACTGGTGGGTCAGGCTTAATTGGAACAGCATTAAAAGAAATTTCAAGTAGTTATCCTTATGAATTCATATTTGCAAATTCTAAAAATGCAGATTTAACTAATTCATATGATGCACGGGGTTTATTTAAATGGTATAAACCAGATTATGTTATACATCTTGCAGCAAATGTTGGTGGTCTTTTCAAAAATATGAACTATAAAGTGGATATGTTAGAAAAAAACTTAATGATAAATTATAATGTAGTTAAAAATTGTTATAATTTTGAAGTAGAAAAATCTATAAATTGTCTATCAACCTGTATTTTTCCTAATAATGTCGCATATCCTATTAATGAAGAAATGCTACATAATGGTCCCCCACATAATTCCAATGATGCTTATGCATATGCAAAACGTATGCTAGAAGTACAATGCAATGCTTATAACAATGAAAAAGGAACAAACTATATATGTGTAATTCCAACTAATATTTATGGGGAACATGATAATTTTTCTCTGGAAGATGGACATGTTATTCCAGCATTAATACATCGTTGTTATAATGCAAAGAAAAAGGATGAAGATTTTATTGTAAAAGGATCTGGTAAACCATTAAGACAATTTATTTATTCCAAAGACTTGGCAAAACTTTTTATGTGGACTCTAGAAAATTATAATAAAAAAACACCTTTAATTTTATCTGTCAGAGAGAATGATGAAATTTCAATTGAAAATGTCGCTAGACTTATTGCGCGCGAATTTAATTATGAACATAGAATTAAATTTGATACCTCTTTTTCTGATGGACAATTCAAAAAAACAGCTGATAATACTAAACTTATGAATCTTATTGGTGAT
>Ga0206125_10000152_pt1 | contig 93316 bp, 93 predicted proteins | sample Helgoland_Spring_4_FD_148598 | JGI IMG/M metagenome (GOLD analysis project Ga0206125, IMG submission 148598) | Pelagic subsurface seawater microbial communities from Kabeltonne, Helgoland, North Sea - Helgoland_Spring_Bloom_20160331_1 | ecosystem: Environmental > Aquatic > Marine > Epipelagic ...
TGCGTTCGCCCTCGTGTGCGCCGGCGCGCTCCTCGTGGTCCACTTTTTCGTCGGCTGGCTGACCCTCGCCGGGGGCGGGGTGCTCGCGGTCAGCGGATTCCTCTGCGCGCTCGAGGTCCCCCAGCCGCGATAATTATTCTTTTTTAAATTATATTGCATTTGTTTTTTAATTTTATCTTTTTGTATTTTTCTTCTAAAATGAAAAAAAGCTAATTTAGTTTTAATTAATCTTGTCATTATAAAATATATATATTAAAATATTAAGTAAATAAATTATTCGGTATTTTAAAATTTGTAAATATAATATAAATGGTTTTAGGATTTATATTATATGAAACAGCAGATATAGTATTTCATGTTGGTAAATTTACTGTAAATGGGTTAGTAGGAATATATAATTGGTATTATGATATCAACCATTATACTCCAATCCCTGGAAATGATAGGTTTGAAGAATTAGAGAATAAAATAGATAAGTTAACAAAGCAGCTAGAATTGACAACAATTACAAAAGATTAATTTTACTTATTTTTTTTTGCATTGCTTTAATTTTTTCAGATTTTTTTTTAATTTTATTACCACCTTTTTGAATACTTTTTTTTCTGCTCGTTTTTTTCTTTTTCTTTTGTCGTTTATTTTTAAGTTTTAATGTTTTTCTTTTCTTTCTCTTTTTTTTTCTTTTAGTTTTTTTACCACCACACATCCACAAGCCTCTACTAAATTCATTCCTTTCTTTAACTATTGCTGTTTGACGAGTAGCAATATTTTGATGGTCTCTTATAGATTTTTTATCTCTAATTTTACTTCCATCAACATAAGCTTTACCAGGACCAATGCCCGCTAGATCCTTACCTAAATCAGCAATATTAGAAATATTATCTTGACAAAAAGATTTCGTTTTAGCCATCGCTCCTTCCGGTGGAGGTTTAGCAGCTTGTTTTTTATGTTCATTAATTTTAGAATCAAAAGTTTCCCCTGCTTCTTTTTTAATTTCTTTAATATCCAAATCAATATTAATATTAATATGTAATTCTGGGTCATTAAAATTAGGGTCAGTAAAAAACCAAGCTCTTCCATCAGCAGCTAATGCTGGTCCAGGAGGAGAACGAGAGGGTAAATTAAATGTAGATAGAGGAGGTGGAGGTGCATAATCACCAGATGCTATCCAAGATAAAGGAGGCCAGTATGGTCTACTTGGTGAATCGGGATGTTCTACTCTATGAAATTTTCTATAAATAGGATAAACAAAAAATTTATAATTTTTTACTTTAGAGTGTGGATTAATACCTTTAGGTGGTGATGGTAATGGTGTAGGTAAATTATTACGTATAGTAGGGTCTAGTGGTGCTCCTGCAGGAGGAAGAGGTGTAAATAAACTTAAATAATTACCAGGTTTATTATAATCGCTAGGAATAGTAACAGGATTATATCTTTCTGTTCCAGAAAATGTTTTCCAATTACCACCAATTTTTTTACCATCAAAAGAAGGTTTAGCTTTTAATTTATATAATTTATCAGCAATAGGATTACTAGGTTGTGATGATGAAGGAAGACGTAAAACAACATTTTGCCATTTATCGCCCACCCCATCATTATTTCCAAAAAAAATATTATTAAGTTTAATTTCAATCTGTTTTTGTAAGAAATCCCAATTAGAAAGGGTATCTTTTTCAAGTCTTGTAGCTTGTTCTCTACGTGCAGTTTCATCAGGGTCAGGATTACTCAAAGGATAAACATATATAGGAGAAATAGGAACAATGGGCGGCGGTCTTGTATTTAATTCAATAGCTGTAGGTTTAGGTGGTGGGGAACCAGGCACAGGAACAGCGGGAGCAAACCAAGGTCTTGTATTTTTATTAAGTTCTCCTCTAGGAATCCATATATCATTAGAACTAGAACCAATAGGTTTATCTAATGGAGGTAATTTTTTACCATTAGCAATAATACCAGATCTATAGGGCGAAACAATCATTTTATTATTTAGAATAATTTTACAACTTTTAGTTAAATTAGTTGAAAGATGTATAATGAGCCTTGCAAAAGGTAATGTATTGAATTCCGGTTGTTCTGTAATTTGTTTTATAATTTCATGTGGAATAGGTATTCCATCATTAGGTAATAAAATATAACTCATACTATTAATATATTTAGATATTTTTAATTATATTAATTCATAAAGTTTCACCTTTTCTTAATTTTTGTCTTTTTTGTTCTTTTTCTTTAGCTCTTTTAAGAACCTTCATAGCATTTTGTATTTCTTCTTCAGAAATTTTACCATCACCATCAGTATCAATTAAATCTTCAAATTTTCTCATATGTCTTGGAATAATACAAAAACTACTAGTATCATTAAATAAGTAATCAGTAAATAACATAAAAACAACAGTCAAAGAAAGAGCGACAAAAAGGTCTCGAGACCCACTCCATATAATTGCAAAAATTAATATCTCTCTAAATAAAGCTTTTTTAATATATTGTTGTTGAGATTTTGTTATATCAACAGTGGCATATTTAGCACCCATGTTTAGCATTAAAAACATAAAACCAGCAAAAAATTTATTACCAGATAAATATTTATTAAAAGAAGAGATCTTTTTAAAAACAGATTTAACAACCATATGATATATTTATAGAAAATTTTTTAGGGGCAAGATGCTGAGAGTTTTTTTAACTCAGGATTTTTATTAATGTTATTTTCAAGGGTTTCTCTATCATATCCTGTTGAATAAGAACCAATAAATGGTTCTTTAACATAAGCCGAACCTTCAATTTTATTAGCTTGGCAAGTTCCATCATTGCATTTATATTGACAAGCTCCACAATCTCTATCTTTAGAACAAGCTTTAGGTTTTGTATCATCATCAGAATTATTTGGATTCATTCCTTCTTTATAAGTATTATTTGACAAAAGATAAATGAATGCACCAAGAAGAGCACAAGTAGTACCATATCTAACAGCTAAAAAGCATATAGCAATGATAAGTACAATTTTTCCATAAATATCAGATGATAAATTTTGTAAAAGAGTTAGATTACCATTTAATAATACTAATAAAAGTATAACTAAAGTTATTTCAGCATAGAATTTTTCATAACTCATTCTATATATATAGTTAAGTAATAATAAATTTTTTGTATAATTTAAATAAATTAATTTCTCTTTTGTTTATAAGTATGAATAGTTCATTAAATTATTCTTTTATTAACGAAAAAAAAGAAAATCCTATAAATAAAAATAAAACAAGGAATGACAAACGAAGGAGAAATGTAACTATAAAGAAAAGGTCATCACAAAATTTCCTAAATAATATGAAAAAAATTTTTAAAAATGATGATGATGAGGAAGATGATTTAGATAATTTTAAGCCACTTGCAGAAAAATCGGAAGATAAAATTATTGAAGAAAGAAGAGAAAAAGATGATGATGATGATAAAGAGGTATCTATGCAAAGTTTTAATAAAATAGCAGCTGATAATGCTTCTGTAAAAAATTACATGGAAGCTTTTACAAAAATGGGTGGGCAAGCAATAAATGATAATACTGTTCCAAATGTAGAAAATGTAAACCAAATTAAAAGACAAAATGTAAATGATATAACAGATGGTTATGTAACATCATATGTTCCATATTATACAAAATTAAATAATTCTAAAAATCTACAAGGAAATGAAGATAATTTGATGAAAAAATTAAACTATATGATTCATCTTTTAGAAGAACAACAAGATCAAAAAACCGAAAATGTTACAGAAGAATTAGTATTATACTCATTTTTAGGAATATTTGTAATTTTTGTTGTAGATGGTTTTGCTAGAGCTGGAAAATATACTCGCTAATTTAGCAAAAAAAACACATCTTTAGATAAAAGTGGTCTTCTGGCATAATTATAAAAATAATATGCCATAGAACACTTCCATAATGTAATGTTATTTTTAAGAATATTTTTAATAATAATATTGTTTGTAGATATATTTTCAATAATTAAATAATGAAATGGTAATTTTTGTTTAACAAGTACAACAGCATTTTGAAATGATTTAATAAAAATATCTTTATAGCCCTTTGTATAATAAGAAGAAATGAATTCAATGCTTTTTTTATTATTATAACTAGTATATGGATTTTTGAATATATAACAAGATACAGGATTATTATTTTCAAGTAATAAGACAATAAATATTAAATTTTTTTCAATTTGATTTTTAATATTTTCAAAGCAAGGATAAACAACACATGGCATATTTTGTTTTATCTTCTTAAAATAATGAAAAAATAATTCTAGATTTGAACCATTAATTATAATAGAAACAAATTTATTTTCAATATTTAAATTGGGTATTGACAATTTTTTAGTGGAAAAAGTATATGAATTATATGCAATAAGAGGCACTATAAAATTTAGTTTACCTTCCCTTTTAAATAAAAAGATAGGATTTTCCATATTTTGTGATGCTTGAACAGCGTGAGTATAGATAATTTTTTGTGCAATACCTTTTTTTCTATGTTTTTTATGAACACATAAAAAATCAACATATCCAACATTTATTGAATGGTTGTCAATAGTGCAAGTAATAGGTCTAGATGTCATTGCTGATATAACATTATTAGTATTCGCTTTAAAATGATAATCGTAGTATAGAGAAATAAAGGCAGGTTTATTATTGTAATTTAAATAATCAAGTATTGCATTTTTAGGAGGGTCATATATAGATTTTTTGTTATTAAGATAGTGAAATTTAATGAGACTAGTTAATAGTGTTTTTTTTTCAGTAGAAATATCAGAAATATTTTCAGTATATACAAGATCGCTATAGTCTGTGGCAAGCTTATCATTTAATTTATTTTTAATTTGTCCTACAGGAAATAACCAATAATAAAGATTATGAATATGAAATACAGGTTGTTTAAACCAAAAGCGAAATTTGAATCTGACATATAAATAGAGAGAAATAATTATAATAGTAGGAAAAAGAATTATATATTTTATCATATGAATATTATGATAAAATAATCTTTATTCAGGTTTTTTGAGAATATACAAATATTGATATTCATATTGAACATGAACTAGTTCAATTTTATTTTCGAATATAAATCCAGCTTCTTTTGCTTTAGTTAGTATATCTTTTTGTTTACCCATATGCAATGTGTGTTCATTATATCTCACTTCACCATTATCTTTAGAAAATTTTTCAACAAAAAGTGCTTTATCATTATTTTTATCTATTTCAAAATCTGCTTTATAATCCATATCATAAAATCTTACATATGATGAAGTTAAACGTTTTTTAGCGTACTTTTGTGCTGAAATCATTTGCAAAGGGTCAGATATATTTAATATTGGGTCAAACTTATTTCTATTTACTAAATGTAATACAAGCATTCCGCCAGGCTCAAGCCAATTAAAACATTTTTGAAAGAGTCTATCTTTGTTTTTGATATAATATAATGAAAAAAATAATAATGTTATTACTGAAAATTTATTAGATGGATAACTTACAGGACCTTCAATATCACCAATGTCGAATTTATATTTAGGAAATTTTTTCCTTGAAAATTCAATCATTTCTTGAGACTTATCTAGTCCTTGAGCTTTAATACCCTTTTTATTAAAAATATCAACGTGCATTCCAGTTCCAGAACCAATATCTAATAGTAAATCATCTTTTTGAATACCTGTTTTAGAAATGATTTGATTAACTTCATATTGACTTTTTCCATTATCATAGATAAGATCATCATATATTTCTGCGTAAAATTTATCATAAATATTTTTATTTGTTTTCTTAGTGAATTTTTTTTCACTTTTAAAATTCTCTCTGTTTTCTGTTTTAGTTAAAATAATAAATACAAGTATCATACCAAATGCTATTAACCATTTAGCCCAGCAACTTAAATTATCAAAATTTTTATTTAATTTCATAATTTTTTTGATAAATCCCATAAACATTTTTTATATGTATAATATTAATATTTTTTATAATTGATTCTACTATAAATGAATAAATATGAAATCAATGATCGTAGGAGTGAAAAAGAATTTAAGGGAATGACATTTTCAAAATATAAAAAAAGTGCAGTTAAGAAAGAATTGCTAAAAGCAATGTTAAATAATAAAATTGAGCCGGCCTGTTATTGGTCTTGCGAATATATTTGCGCAGGATTATTTGCAGATCTTTGGGAAGTAATATTAACTTATTTTTCAAAAAATATTCATTTGGGTAATCCAAAATTACCATTATATCTTGAATTAAGATATACAGCATTCAAAGAAATAGCAATGAATGGTTATATAGGAAATGAATTGTCACTTAGAAATAGTCCTAAAATAAGAAAATTATTTGCAGAAATAATAATTGTTTTAACTACATCATATACTAAACATGCTTATACCCCAGTAAAGGTAGATAAAAAAGATTTTAATATGGCAGAATTACCAGAAAAACTTAAAGCTCCTAATGTGAAATATGCATCAGCTATTTTTAAAAAAGAAGATCCTAAAGAATTTTTTATTGCATTAAATGAACTAGCTTATCATTTATCACCTAAATCTAATAATACTAGATTTGCTTGTTATTGGATAGAATGGATAATCGAATTTGAAACTATATGTAAATCAAAAAAAAAATATATATGTGGAAGACGAGAATATGTCCCTGTTGAATCAAAAAAACAAACTGATTGCGTATGGATGATTTGGGATACATTACTTCATCAAGTTACTAAATCTAAATCAGGATTAATTAAGCTTATAAAGGCACTATTAAATTTATTTTGTATAAGATATACTCATGGATGTAAAAAAAGGCGGAGATATATAATGTATTTTGCAGTATCACTTATAACAGAAAAATTTGATGCAAAAAAACAATTAATATCATCTGATATTGATATTAATAAAGCAATTAGTAAGATTGATATAATATATGCACAAATTAAGAAAAATGAGGTATCGCCAGCAACTGATTATCTATTTAATAATTCATTTACAGACAGTGAGAAAAATTTGAAAAATACGATAGCAAAACTAGAAACTATGGATAGTTTAACAGGATTTATACCTAGAAATTAATGATTATGTTTACACTTTTTAAAACCAAATATAAATTTACATAATGAAAATGTTTTTTTATATTCTTTATATATTTTTCTCACTGTCTGTAAATGAATCCAATTAAAATAACAGTTATTATAATGGGTGTAATCATTTTTTTTATTTTTGAACTTTGATTAATTTATCTTGTTCATTTATTTTTTCATAATATGTTTCAAAGTTTCCTAAAATAAAGTGTAAACAAAGTAAATTAAATGCAATTATTGTAAAATATATATTCATTCTTGTAAATAAAATATATGTTTAATGTAAATGGCATCATTTTTAGCGAAGGCAGCAGCAAAACAAGCATTAAAACAATCAGGTCCAATGATGAAACAAGCACAAAAAACTATTAAAAAAGAAGGACAAAAACAACTTGGAGTTTTACAGGAAGCAAGAAGAAAATGTCAAGCACAATTACAACATTGTGTTAAAACAGAGACGGAAAAACTTAGAAGAGATGTAGGACGCAAAGCTGAAGTAGTTGCAAGACAAATGCAACAAGGTGGAAAACGAAGAAGAAAGACAAAAAGAAAATCGCGTAAAAGAAGAAGAAAGACAAAAAGAAAAAGAAGCCGTGGAAAGAGGAGGTCGCGTAAAAGAAGATAATTTAGGAAAAGAACTATTTATTTTGAAATAAAAAAAAATATTATTATATTTTATAATGCCATTAACCAGAACAATGAAAGTAGGCGGAAGAAGAAGAAAACGCAGACGTGGAAAGTCCAGTAGAAGAAGAACTAGACGTAAGAGAGGTGGAAGTTCTTGTGGTGCCCCTGTTGTAGGCGGAAGAAGACACCGTAGAAAGTCCAGTAGAAGAAGAACTAGACGTAAGAGAGGTGGAAGTTCTTGTGGTGCCCCTGTTGTAGGCGGAAGAAGAAGACGCCGTAGAAAGTCCGCTAAGAAATCCAGACGCAGAAGCCCAAAGAAATCCAGACGCAGACGCAGACGCAGACGCCGTTAAATTAAATAAATAAATTTAGAAATAATTTTATTTATTATATTAAATGTCACATTCTTGTAGATTTAAAAAATCAACATCATCAATGAGATGGAAATGGAAAAAAAAGAGAGTTAGAAGATTACAAAGAAAACGACGTAAAATGAGAGCAAGAGCAAAATAATTTAGTAAAAAAAAAGCTAAAAATAAATAAATATAAATATATAAATGAATTTTATTTTAAAAAAAATCAAAGACGTAAAAGGTAAAGAAAAACTTGGACATAGTTTTAAGGACAAATATTCTTTTGAAAGAAGAAAAAATGATAGCGAAACAGTTTTAGCAAAATATCCAAATAGAGTTCCCGTCATTATTGAACGATTTGGAGCGGATGTTCCTAATATTGATAGATCTAAATATTTAGTACCAGATGATTTAACAATGGCAAATTTTATGTATGTAATAAGAAAAAGAATTAAATTAGAACCTGAAAAAGCAATTTATTTGTTTGTTAATGGAAAAGTTTTGGCAGGCATGGAAACAATGAATTCAGTTTATGATAAACACCGCAACGAAGATGGTTTTTTATATATGACTTATAGTGGCGAAACAACCTTTGGTTAAATAAATTTTATAAAAAAAAATATTATTGAATATATATAAATGGGAAGACCAAAGTTTAAATTATTTAAATGTAATAGCCGAGTTAGGCAATTACAGAAGCAAAAAAAACCAGGATTAACTAATGTTAAAGGTTCACATTCCGCAATGCAAAATCATGTTCGTAGAAGAATAGCACCAATTGTAAGAGCATATAAGGATAAAGAGTTGAATAAATTTTACAAACAGAAATATGGTCCTTTATTTGGAATTAAGAAAATTCCAATAAATCAATGTCAAGATGGTTCAACACAAGCAAAGGGATCTTTAGGATATGCTTCTCACGGTGGAACCAATGCGGATGTTATATACTTTAAACACTTATATGGTGGAACAAGACAATTGCTTACACCAGGAACTTGCCCTAATGTTCCAACCCGTTGCAATGCTTGTAAGGAACAAAAGTTCGTTAATGGTAAAGCTGAAGATAAATGTTAATTAAAATTTATTCTTTACTCAATATATAATGAATAAATTTGTTGCAGAATTTTTAGGAACTATGTTCTTTTTATTTGTGATTTTAGCTACAGGTAAGGCTCTTCCTATTGGGGCAGCTTTAGCAGTTGCTATATTATTATTTGGCACTTACTCAGGTGGTCATTTCAATCCTGCAGTATCTGTTATGATGACAGCAGCAGGTAAACTTCCATCAGCAAACTTATTACCATATGTATTAGCTCAGGTTGCTGGAGGTTTAGTAGCATTAGAGGTTCATAAACGCGTAAAAATGTAAATTTGAATATTTTTTAAATTTATATATATTTAATATATATATAAATGCCAAGGATAAAATCAAGAAAATCAAGAAAATCAAGAAAAGGAAGAAGAAAAAGAGGAGGAGGAGCAGGTTGTTCTTTAGAAGATTCAAATAAAATGATTATCCAAAATGGAGGTGGTTTTATGGATACTATCACTGGTGCATTCTCATCAGTAGGAAGTGCTATAACAACAGCAGGTTCTAATGTTAAATCTGCAGCATCAAATACAGTAAATAATGCAAAGAGAAAAGTTGAAGAAACAAAAAATATGGTTGGAGATAGAGTAAACAACACTTTAGCTGCAGCTAAAGGAGATTCTCCTGCGCCAGATGCACCAGTTGACCCAGTAACTGAAGTTCCTGTTGAAGATAGTGAATTTGCTAGCGAGGTATCACCAGAGCCAGTTATGGTTGGACCTCCTGAAGCATTCGCTGAATTAGAGTCAGAAGAAGAGGAAAGAAGAAAAAGTCTTGCTAACTTGCAACCGTCTGTTGGGGGAAGAAGAAAGAGAAGAAGAAAAACTAAACGTAAATCACGAAGAAAAAGAAGAAAAACAAAACGTAGGTCGAAAAAGAGACGTAAACGAAGACGCACAAGGCGTATAAAATAGATTTTTCATATTTATTATATAATTATATATCTAATAAATATTCATTTATTTTTTGATTGTTTGAATAATTTAAATGTCCAAAAAATTCCAAGTAAATAAACTGGCATTGTTGTTAATGTCGGAGTTTTACGTGGTGCAATCTTTAATGACTTATAAAACAAATTACCTAAAATTGGTATTCTAATAAATGCATATACATATTTTTGTATATTTTTCCAAAATGCCACTGTATTCTTATTAACTACTTCTTTATGCAAATGATAATAAACTAAATAAGATGGAATATTTGATAATTCGGCCCAAAATAATATCTTATCACCAAAGTAATATTTTGGATTTTGATTAATAATATATATACTCGTTAAATGATGATAGTGGTAAAAAAGTTGTGTTAAATTAAATTTATCATATCTTAGAGCAAAAATAATATCATAAATAAAATAACCCATTGATATATTTTTTGAATATTCATACAAATATAAATTATAATTAAAATTAAGAATTACTGAACAAACAGCGTGCGTTAAACATATAAAATTTCTTGACTGAGACCTATTCCATTTTTGTCTATATATTTTTTCAATAATATTAAACATTATGTAATAACGGGCAGGAACAATTATTTTTTTTATAAATGAGATGTTATAATTCATTTATATATACTAAAATTCAGTGTTTATATCTTTTCCTTTTTGATTTACGTAAACAAAACGCAAAATAATGGTAGGATATAAAAAATTGAATTAAAAATAAATTAGTAATTAAATTTATAGGCAATGGTGAATTATTTATTTATAGATGGTAGCTACTTTATATTCTTTCGGTATTATTCAGTTATGAATTGGTTTAAGCTGAGTCATAAAGGTGAAGAAATAAATGATCCGATAAATAATAAAGAATTTGTAGATAAATTTAAAAAGACATTTCTCTCTAAAATTAGAGAGATTACGCAAAAATTAAATATAAATAATCCTATTATTTTAGTTGGAAAAGATACTAGCAGACAAAATATTTGGAGAATGAAACATCTCCCGACTTATAAAGGAAATCGCGATTATAGTAATTTTCAGGGTGGTCCATTCTTTAAGATGGTATATGATGAATGCTTATTTTATCAAGGAGGTGCACATATGGTATTAAACTATGATAAATTGGAAGCCGATGATGTAATAGCAATAACAACAAAACATATATTAGAAACCCGTAAAGATGGTAATATATATATAATAACTTCAGATATGGATTATTTGCAATTACAGGGAGAAAGAGTAAAATTATTTAATCTAAAATATAAATCGTTATTAGAATCAAAAAATTGTCAAAAGGATGCAGAGTTAGACTTGTTTATTAAAATAGTAACAGGTGATAAGAGTGATAATATAAAACCAGTATTTAAAAAGTGTGGACCGAAAACAGCAATAAAATTATTTAATAATCCTGATGATTTTAGAGAGAAATTAGAAAAAGAAGATGGAAAAATACAATATGAATTGAATAAGTTATTAATAGATTTTAATAATATACCAAAAAAATTGGTTGACGGTTTTAAAAAGGATGTTTTATTAATTAAGTAAATTTATATTTAAAAAAAAATTATAATATTTTTTTATAAATGAGTGTTAATATGGAAGTAACCGAAAAGCCAAAAAGTCAAGAGACAGAACCAGATGTTCCCAGTGATTTGAATGAGCCACAGATTCCTGAATCAGCAAAACAAAGACCATTACTAGTTGATATTCCAGTAACAGATGATACTGCTGCATTAAACCTAATGGTTGGATTTTTGAATGTAGCTCAAAGAAGAGGCGCGTTTAATTTTCGCGAGTCAGGCAAGATTGGTGAATGCATACAAAGATTTGTAAGACAACCAACACCAGAACAGGTTGCAGCAGCACTAGAATCACAAAACGCAACAGTAGCAGCAGCAGCGGCAGCAGAGACAACAAACTAATTCCAAACTAATTTATATTTATTTGCTTGATTTATATTATTACATTTAATACTATAAATAGTCCAATATATTATTCTTTCAATTCCGCATTCATTAATATAATTAATTTTAGTTTCTGATAATGGTATAATTTTATCTTGTAATATTGTTGATGGCGTTATATTTCCACATATATCTAATTCATTAATAGGTATTTTCTCACTAAGCTCAATAATTTTATCAGTTTCTTTAAGAAAACTAGGTCTATGTTTAAAATAAGTTCCCTCGTCATAAAGAATTCTTTTTTTTTTCCAACGTAATAAAGAATATTTTATTTTAAGAGGATTCTCTCTAAAAAAGGTCCGAATACTCAAAATTTTATAATATAAAAATTTATCAATAAACATAGTATTATAACCACCAAATTCAAATATTTTATAAAGTATTTCTTCAGGTAATTTTAACATATATATTAATCATAAATTAAATTAATTCATCATATGTTAATGTGTTTGATGAATTTTTTATTTCTCTAATAATACAAAAATATCTTGAAAATAATAATGATAAAACTAACCAAAATAAATAAAAAAAGAATTTCACCGCTGTTTCATTTTCTCCATAATCAAAATTAAAAACATTATAAATAATTAAGAAATATCCGAATAAATTAAATACTATTAAAAAAGAATAAGCCATACAATAGTTAATATGTTTTTTACAAATAGCATTATTTAAAAATTGTGATTGCATTTGTATATGGTATTAACATTTATTTATATTATTTAATTTAATATTAAGAAAATCTTGTTATTAGGAAATTAGATAATTTCATTCTTGTTTTTACATTAATTTCATCTTCGGCAAGTATTTGAAAGATTTTCAAAATATATTTTTTATTTCTGCGGACAGCTTTAATATAATCTTCTGCTTTAGGACCAGAACAACAGCAAATTTTTTTATATGGATTCCTATGTAAATTTTTAGGATTTTTAGATAGTTTATAAATATTTTCTTTTGACATAGGTTGTTGGAAAGATCTTTTATTAAATCGTTTAGGTGTATTTTTACAAACCCATCCGTTTATAATTTTAAGTTGAACAATCATTTTTCTTTGTCTATAACATATTATAGGGTCATCCGTCGCAGAAGCACTCAAGTTATTCCAAGGATTTGATTTTGTGTTGATGTGTGCTGATAATCCATTTTCTCTATAGTAAGGTATTTCGTCATACATAACAGGTGGTTCACATTGATGTGATTGTCTGTATAAAATAGGAGGTAAAGTTAAATTAAAATTGAATGAACCCTCAAGTTTAAAACCATCATGAAATCCACTAGCTTTTCTCCACCATCTCTGTAGTTTTTTACTTAGATTATTGATATTTTTATTTGAAATATAAAAGTAATTAAGTTGAATAGCTTGCCAAACTGAAGGAAGTTTGTGTTTTAAATCTGATGAAACTAAAGCAATACCATCTTTGTCGGTTTTAATCATTATTATTAATATAATAATTAAAATATTAATTATTTCTTTCAATTTTTTATATTTATATAATTTATATGAATCGTTGTGAAGTATCAACTTACTTAGCATATGGAATGGCAATATATTGTATAGCATCAATATTTTATTGTATTAGAACAAGAACAGTGGGTACACCATTTAAAGATTCTTTGACAAAAGAACAGATAGCTATAAAAAAGAAATCATCTAAAGTAAGAAAACAAATATTTATTCAAGGTTTATTTGTAGGAGGAGCAGTAATGTTATTCTTTCAACCATTTAAGAAATGTTTTTAAAGTAATGGATATGATGCAGCAGTAGCAATTCCACAACTATTATTTCTATTCCTAGCCATATAAATATAACCTTTCATTCCCCAATCATCTCCCCAACTATTTTTTACGATCCAATAATCAGTTCCATTTTCAGTTGTTCCATATCCAACAGCCAATACAGCGTGATCTAACATAGTTGGAGAGCAATCAGGATTATAATATACACCTTTTTTATATAATTGAAAATCATAACCAGATGCATCAATAGCTACAGAAATAGGACCAATTTTTGCAACAGCTGCTTTTAATGCATCTTCACCACCAACCACATCTTTAAAACCACTAATTTTTACTGCTACTTTACTAGCATTAAAAGTACAAGGGTCATCTTCAGGAACATATGGATAATCTTGTTCTGTTTCCAAACCTCCAGTTTTAATAATATATTGAAATGCTGAATCCATTAATCCTCCATTACAACCCATATCAGTGCCATTAATATCGCAATCTACAATTTGTGATTCACTTAAAGAAACTAAATGTCCTGTTTTAATGGCGTGTTGACTCTCTATAGAACCGGTAGTGCTGAAACTCCAACAAGAACCACATTGACCTTGATTTTTAATAGGAGTAACAACAAATTTATCTCTCCAATCAACAGAATCAGGTAATGCTTCTTGTTCATAACAATATTCATTAGAACAAAGAATAATGTTTGGATTATCAGACTGTTTTGGTGCTTTGAATACTGTATTTTCAATGCGTCCATTACTCATTGAATTACAATTAAGGGGCCATAGCTGATCAGAAAATTTGTTTAGTTCAATATGAAATCCTCTATATAAAGAATTATGATCTCTAACTAACTTTGCATTATCACGCCAAATATCAAATCTCCATCTATGTTCTTCTGGTGAATCATATATAATACCATATTTATGTCTCCAATCTATAAAATTAAGTGCATCTCTGTTGTATTCATGATTAAAATTATCACGACATATAGGGCGAGAGAAAATAGTAGGGATAAAAGCAAGTGTTAAAAAAAAATTATAGTTAAACATTATAATTATTAAATTTTAATGTTTTTAAATACGTTTATTATAGTTATAAAGTATCTGCACGTGGTCTTGAAGGAGAACAATTAGAATATTTAGACTCTTCCTCTAATTTATTTAATTCATCATGTGACAATCTAACTCTTTTTAAAGATATAATATTCTCAATAGATTTTCTTTCTTGAAGTCTTAGTTTTAGATTTTCCTTTTCAATGCAAGATTTTAATATTTTAATCATTATTCTACCAATATTATTATTTATAATATGAAATAATTTAATAATCCCACCAGACATTCCAATAATTTCAATAAAATTTTTAGTATCTTGTGATTGAAACAACCAATATTCAGATAATGCTCCTGCTAATATCGAATTAGTAATAACAACAGAAATAATAAATATATTTTCAAATTTTTTTTTTAAAGATGCTTTGACATTATGATTAGGTAATTTTTTTTCATCAATAAAAATATCTTGGAAATACACCGGTTTAGATGCACTCATATATGCTAATGCAGGAAAATTCCAAAAAAGAATAAAAAACGCAAGGGTGATAAATATTGGGAAATAAATGACAGTTCTAATTTCTTCGAAGCCAGTTAACCCAACACAACCAATCAGTGGTAAAAAATATCTTTTAATTTTAATTTTTTTACATTTTTGACAACAAATTTCGTTACACATATTATTTCTTTATTGTTTAGTTTAAATACTTTTATAAATAGTTATTGGAATAATTTAATATTTATAATTTGTATATGAATGAGGTTGTAACAAAGATGACAAACAATATAAGTAATATGGCAAAAAACGCACCAAAAATATCAGTTCCAAAATTGAGTGTTCCAAAATCGCCTGTTGTTACATTAGGTAAAGTAACAGATGCACCAACTATATCAGCACCTAGCATTGATAAAAGTAATATGATAAAGGCTACAATTTCAAAAACAACAGAAGCAAAAATATTTGGGTATTCTTTAATGAATATAATTTTAGCGTTGGTTATCATAGTAATTTTAGCAGGTTTAGGAATAAATATATTTATGTATTTATCAGAAGGGACAGATTATATTGGTAATTTGTTACAAAATGTATCATATTATTTACCGGAAAGTATTGCGAAAACATTTAGATTGTCTGCTATAGGAACAAAAACAACAGGTGAATTTGCAGGGGATACATTAGATGATGTAGGTAAAGTAGTGGGTGGAATTAAGGGTGGTTTAAATAGAAATAAAAGAAAGGGTGGTGAGAAAGATAGTGAAGCTTTAGAAAAGAGATTAGAGGAAGAAGCAAAGGCCAAGGAGAAGAAAAAGAAAGAGAAAGTAAAAAGAGATAGAATAAGAAAAAACAAGGTAAGGGAGATATCTTTAAAACAGGAAAATGAAGATAAATTAAAAGCAGCAGTTGAAAACCGAAGTGTTGAAGATATAGAAAAATATGAGACATATAACCCATCTGAAGCAAAGGAAAGAGGAATGAAAGGTAAAGGTTGGTGTTATATTGGAACAGATAGAGGATTTAGAAGTTGTTTGCAAGTAACAGAAGATGATTTATGTGGGTCAGGACAAATATATAAGAATCAGTCAGATTGTGAAAATAGTACTTAATATAAATAATTATTACTGTTTATAATTATTTATAATATTATGAAATTATTTTGAAGGTGATGCTCCTACATCCGGTAAACTAGGATATTGATTAGTAGGAGATTGGAAATACCATTTCAATGAGAAATAAGGTGGGAATATCTTGATATCATCTTGCGCTGATAGATTAGGTCCATTTCTAACAATATTCATTATTTGGACACCTGTTAATGCACTGTTATGATACCATAAATCACTAATCAAACCAGAGAATCCACCATTAGCATTAACATATGTATCACCATAATTTTGCATAGGAACACTATTAAATTCGTGACGTTTTGCTATTTGACCATTAATATAAACATCCATTGTGTTACCTTCAAGACGTATAGCAATATTAATCCATTTATTAAGTGGTATATCATCAATTTCTACTGATTCATTCATAGAACCAAAAGTATTCATATAAATGACTAAAGAATTCTTATTTTCGTGTAAATAAAGAGCAGGACAAGTGGCAGTGCTCTTAATATCAATATCCTGTGAAATAACTTTATCATCACCTTTATGGAAAATATGCTTTTTAATTCCTTTATTATATTCAAGATCATCAATATATAACCAGACTGTCCAGGTAAATTCAATACCATCTCTCTCATTTTTAGATCTTAAAATAGGGGTTGAATTATCTACACTAGGATTTACAGGTATGTGTTTTATAATTTTTGCATTTTTCATACCATCTACAAGTTTAGGATTAGGCGATGGACTAAAAAACCATGTTAATAATGCACCTCCCAAACGTAATAAAACAACAAATAAAATTACAACTAATATTAAAAAGGCAACTTTTGCTATCAAAGAATTGGACTGGAAAAATTCTTTGGATCCCCTAAATGAACTTCCTCCCCCGAAACCACTTCCCATTGAATTTGTTCCTGTTGCATTTGCTAAAAACCCAGACATATATATATATATTAAATAATATATATTTTAGATTTCGAAACTATTAAGTTCTTCCTGATCTTTCATAAATGCAATCTTAATTTTATATTTATTAAATAAGTCACTTAACCAATTACTTCCATAACCTTCCTGATAAATTTCATAAGCTTCTCTAGGATTGACTGATCTTGCATAATACATAAATTTTGCAGTATATCCTTTAAATCCATCAGCATATTCAGAATTTCCGCTAGAGTTTGGCGTTAATACTAAATCTGCTTCGCTATTTACCATGGGGACACCATCAAAATATTTTGTTTTAATTAATTTTCCATCTAAATAAATATCTAAAGCTCTATTGTTTATAGACATAATGATATTTGTCCATTTTTGAAGAGGAACATTCTCTAAAGTAGCTTGTTCAAGTTTTGGTGTTTCTGAACCCTTTGAATAAACTGCCTGTTCAATTACAATATTATTTAAATTCTTGTCAAACTTTACCATAGGGCAAAATGGTGGATCCTCTAAATCTGCTGTTTTTTGACCACGAACAAAAATAGGTTTAAACTTTCCAATACCATAATTCCAATCGCTTACATAAACCCAAATAGAGAAAGTATAGTTTACTGATGCGCCAGGTGGCATACTTCCTGCACTTACTAAAGAAGGTGTTGTCGCATCATGCATGCCAACCAATGATTTTTTACTTGAATCTCCAAAATAGTAAAGATATAAAACATACAAAATAATTACAATAATTATTCCGAGAACGATTGTTTGTGTACTCATAATATAATATACATTAAGAAATTATAATATGAAAAAATGTTTCTAAATAACTGGCGGATCTTTATTTTTAAAGCTATTATATAAAAATTCTATTTGTCTCTTTGTTAATGGTGATGAAAAATATGTAACATTACAAATTCCACCGCTTACTCCTTTTTTATCTCCCGAATAAATCACATCGTGTTCCATATATGGAATTACATTTTTAGTAGTTGAAACTAACATACCATTTATAAATATATCCAAATCACTTCCTTGAAAATTTATTACAATATTATTCCATCTTTGCATTGGTATTTTATCGGTTTCATAAATAATTTTATGATTTTCTGGAAAATCTTCGCCTTCATTTTTTTTAATACTTATCCTAAACATATGTTTTTCTAAATTATATGAAATTCTTGGATTATTAGCATAATCTATTATTGGAGTAAATTTGGTGCTAGATAATCTATAATTTGTTGGCGTTTCATGTAAAAATATCCAAGCACTAATACTATATTTGTAATTATATACTGACGCGTCTGTTTTCAAATTATTAAAATTACCAATCTTTATTTTCTCATCTAAATATTGTGGTTTATTCAATAAAACTTTTGAATCTTCAATAGAGTATTCATCTTCTGAATCTTGGTTATTTCTATTTTCATTAAGTTGTTTAATTTTTTCTTCAAGTTCTATTATTTCTGCTAAAAGCTTAACAATTTCTGCTCCATTTGTTTGCACATATGATTTTGCTTTTTCAATATCTTTATCTTTACTTGGGTTAAAATCTTTTTCTTTTCTATCTTTGAAACCTTCTTTTAAAAGTATATTTTTTAGTTTAGATTCATTTTTTTTTAAATATAATTTTTGTTGTAATATAGTATCCCAATCTGATAAATATAAACCGGTCTCCATAGGTTTAATATTTTCTCTCTCTGATTTTGGAATAGTAGCTCTTTCAATTGCATTATAAAATTTATTTTTTATTTTACTAAATGTTGATATATCATTGGTCATTGATTGATATTTTGCTTTTTTTTCACTTAATTTTCTAATTAATTCAGGTAATGCAGTTTGTTTTGCATATGAAAGGTCTGCTTTTGAAATAAAGAAAATATTATATATTTTTTCTAATAATTTTTCTGAATATAAAGATGCAATATAAATTCCAATAATTAATAATTCAACTGCTAATATTATGTAAACATATTTCGGAGTATTTTTTATTTCTCCATAAGATGTATCCATAAACATATAAAGAATACAAGGTATGGCAAATACAATATTATATAAAAATTTAAATACAAAAGAATCTAATATAAATTCTTTGATTTGTGGATTATTTTGTATCATACCATATACTATCGCCAATGCAAAAAAAGATATACATATCTGTAGTGAAATAAAAATACCTTTTGATAAAGAAGGATATTTAACTAATAGTGTAATGAATCCTATTACAACAGCTAAAAATATAGCTAATCCAATAATTACTTTCATCAAATCAGGACCAATATTATTTTTGAACAACCAAGCAGGAATAGTTATAAAAAAGTGTTTTAATTTGTTTAATATACCAACTGGAATATCTGTTGGAAATTCATTATTTGGTTCACTTCTAATTTTTGTTACTTTATCCCATATAAATGCACCTATAAAAAGTAAAACCGAAATACTAAATATAGTTATAAAAGTAATATTAGTAAATGTTGTATATCCTTCTATAGCGTTTGGAAGTTTAAAAAGAATTACCCATCCTAAAATAGTAAATAATATAGAAAAAATTGTTGCAGCTAATTTACCTGCAAATTGTTTCGGATAATTCTCTGAATAACTTTTTAATGATTGTATTAACTTTATAATTATAGTTAAAGAAGAACCCACTAATCTTAATCCGATTTCAAGTGAAATTAATATTGCTATTACTATTAAAAATGTAAGGTAGCCAGGCATAATATATTAATTGTATATTTATTTTTCTAAATTACTCATCATTGTTTTTTTTCCATGACAATTTCTACATAATGCTTCTAAATTAGTTACATGATTAGAACCACCGTGTTGCAATTCTATTTTATGGTCTACTTCAAATGTAGCATCTAATTGTGCACTACAATGTTTACATTTCCAATCTTGTTGTGATGCTATATATTTCTTCTTTGTTTCACTTACACTGCGTTTATTTGATCTACCACCAGAACTTAGCATACGTTTCATTTGTGGCGTAATAGCATTATTTTGTGCTGCTCCTAAATTATTCATTTCATTATTTATATTTGTAAAGTCAAGTAAGGGTGTTAATAAATCTTTTGTATTTCTATCTACAGGCATATGCTTAATAATACTATTGGCGTGTACTAATAAGCCTCTAGATTTAATCGGACTTTTCTTTATAAATAAATATAGTGAAAATCCTGTAAAAGCATACATTGCCATTTGTATATATTTTTTTTTAATATGAAACATTTTTGTAAGTGCTCCATCATAATATGCATTTCCAATTAAAAATGCTGTTATTGCAAATATAAGAAAGTTTATTTTCATATATATACATAAAATATAATCTAAATTATCTTCTACGTTTGGTTTTCTTTCGTTTTAGTTTTCTACTTAGTGCTTTTTTTTTAGTTCTCTTTCTTCTTCTTCTTTTACGTGATTTTCTACGCTTTCTTTTTGTTTTACGTGATTTTCTACGCTTTCTTCTCCCACCTTGTTTACTAGCAACATATTGTCTATGTATTGCATTTACAGTTTCTAACATACTGTGATCGATCACTCCACTTTTTATTTTTTCAGTTAAACTTTGTTGAACTCCCATAATTTGAAGTCTAGTTGTTTCATCTTCAATACTTTTAGGATCTAATTTTAGTAAACCAATAACAGCAGCCTGTTCCGGTTTTCTTAAATCTTTTGTTAACTCTGCTGCTTTAACTAATATATCTAATTTTTGTCCAACGTTAGATGCCGCGGCCATTATAGAATAAGTATATATATTATTTTCTATAAAGGTAATAGGTTATACCGATTCCACCAATAAGAAATCCAAACTGAATATATTTTTTACGCTCTCTATATAAATCTCTTTTTTTAATTGAATCAGGTTTATATAACTCATAATATTTCTCTAAACTCTCTCTAAATGACAATTCATTCCATTCCATTTTTTTATTGATCTTATTATTAATATAATGAATCCATTTCATAAATGATTCTCTAGAACTTAAATAAGGAGTTACAGGATATTGATCAAGCATTTTCATAAATAAATCCCCCATAGGTTTTTCAGGAAAAAATAAGGGTAAATTTTGTATAAAATCATAATACTTTTTTTTTGTTACATCATTTGGAGTATTGGGATAATTAATAGAAATGGTCTGCATAATAAATTGAAACTTGGGTAGCCATACATCAGGTTTTAATACCATTTATAACCAAAGGATATAAAAACATATCAGGATTTAAACATATATATATATAAATGATTTCAATATCTAATTCAACATATAATTTTTGTAATAATTGTGGTAAAGCAGGTCATACTTTTAGTCAATGTAGAAAACCGATTATAAGTATTGGTGTAATTGCAACACATTATGATCAATCAAATAAAAAATATAAATATTTGTTAATTTGTAGAAAAGATAGTTTAGGATATATAGATTTTCTAAGAGGGAAATATCCTCTATATAATAAAATATATATACAAAGGTTAATTGATGAAATGACAATACTAGAGAAAAAAAATATTTTAATTAAAAGTTTTGATGAATTATGGCATGAACTATGGGGAGACTTTGTAGGATTACAATATAGAGGTGAAGAACATTCGGCAAAAGAAAAATTTATACAGATAAAACGTGGTATAAAAAATGAGAAATCAGAATATACTTTAGAATCTATAGTAAAAAATAGTAAAACTAACTGGGAAAAACCAGAGTGGGGTTTTCCAAAGGGGAGAAGAAATCAAAATGAAAGCGATAAATCTGCTGCATTGAGAGAATTTGAAGAAGAAACAGGATATTCAAAAGATAAACTAGACGGTATAAAAAATATTATGCCATTTGAAGAAATATTTACTGGTTCAAATTTAAAATCATACAAACATATTTATTACTTGATGTATATGAAAGGTGAGAGAATAAATGCAGATTTTCAGAAAAGTGAAGTTAGCGAGGTAAAATGGTGTAGTTTAGAGGAATCAATGGGACAAATAAGACCATATAATTTAGAAAAAAAAGAAATTATAAATAATATTGATAAAATACTAAATAAATATAGTTTAATCTCATAATATATTAATAAGATGTCAGAATCGAAATCAGGAGATAATTGCGAAACATTAAAAAAATATTATGAAGATACAGAAGAAATAGATAAAACTAGTGAAAAATATAATGAACATTTAAAATGTTTGTCAGAAAAAAATAAAAGAGAATTAGCTTCAATAGATGATGTTTCATTATATCCTCATTTGGATGACAGTAAGTTTAATCAAAAACTTTATTTGAAAAAAGAATTTAACGAGGTAAAGTATGATAAAAAAAGCAAAAATGATTTTGATAATATAATAGATTTAACAAATAAAATTTGTACAACAAAAGAATTTGAATTACAGCCACATCAAATGTTTGTAAGAAATTTTTTATCATTTCAAACTCCATATAATGGTTTATTACTTTTTCATGGTTTAGGAACCGGTAAAACTTGTTCAGCTATTTCAGTTTGTGAAGAAATGAGAAGATATAATAAACAGCTAGGTGTTAGTAAAAAAATTATAATAGTTGCATCGCCAGCAGTTCAAGAAAATTTTAAGTTGCAGTTATTTGATGAACGAAAATTAAAAGAAATAAATGGTTTATGGAATATAAAAGCCTGTACTGGAAATAGTTTTTTAAAGGAAGTAAACCCTATGAATATGAAAGGATTAAGTAGAAAAAAAATAGTAAAAAATATTTCAAAAATAGTTAGACAATCATATGTCTTTTATGGATATGGTGAATTTTCAAATCATTTAAAAAAAATAATGAATAAAAATATAACAGAAGAGGATGATGAGAATAATATAAAAATAAAACAAGAAAAATCAATAAAAAAGGAGTTTTCAAATAGACTTATAGTTATTGACGAAATACATAATTTAAGAGTATCAACAAGTGGTTTAGGTAATGTAAGAGAAAAAAAAGAAAGTTCAAAAAATATAGAAAAATTAGCACTTTATGCTGAAAATTTGAAAATGATGATATTATCTGCTACACCTATGTTTAATTCTCATAAAGAAATAGTATGGTTATTAAATATTTTAAATATGAATGATAATAGATATAGAATTTCAATCGAGGAAGTTTTTGATAAGAGAGGAGATTTTATATTAACAGATGATTATTCAGGAAAAGAGTTATTAATGGAAAAGGCAACAGGTTATGTTAGTTATGTTAGGGGGGAAAATCCATTTACATTTCCAAATAGAATTTGGCCAAAATATTCTATGAATGAAAATTCATTACTATTAAAAAACGAATCAGGTGTATGGAATTATCCAGAAAAACAATTAAATGATTCTGTAATTGCAGAACCAATAGAAATATTAGATTTGGTTACAACAAATATAGGAGAAATTCAATTTGATATTTATAATAGATTAATTAATTTTTTAAAAAAAGAAAATCCATCATTGAATGATCCGAAAAAAAATATAGGTTTTACAAAATTAGAAGCACCATTGCAGTGTTTAAATATGAGTTATCCGCATAAGAAAATAGATGAAGATGAAGACTTAATAAGAGATTGTTATGGTAAACGTGGATTATCAAGATTGATGTTATTTAAACCGAAAACAAAATCAAAATTTAATTACAAAGATTCAACATTGAGAGATTTTGGAAGAATATTTTCTCCAGAAGAAATAGGTAAATATAGTGGAAAGATAAAAAATATATGCGATTATATAAAAAAATCGAAAGGTTTAGTATTTATATTTTCACAATATATCGATAGTGGTGCTATTCCAATTGCATTAGCATTAGAAGAAATGGGATTTAGTAGAAATAGTAAAAGTAATTTATTTGAAAGGCAAGAAGTAGCACCAGTAGATTATATTACTTTAAAACCAATTACTAAAGATTCAAAAATAAAAATTAAAGCAAAATATGCTATGATAACAGGAAATAGACACTTAACACCAAATTTAAAAAAAGAATTGAAACTAGTAACAGACCCAGAAAATGTAGATGGAAAACAGATAAAAGTAATAATAGTAACTAGAGCAGGTTCAGAAGGTTTAGATTTTTCATTTATAAGACAGATGCATATATTAGACCCTTGGTATAATATGAATAGAACAGAACAAATTATAGGTAGAGCTGTTCGTAATAAAAGTCATTGTTTATTACCATATATAGAAAGAAATGTAGAAATATTTTTATATTGCACATTATTACCTTTAAGTATAGAAAGTGCAGATTTATATGTATATAGATTAGCAGAGAAAAAAGCGAAAAAAATAGGTGTTGTTACCAGAGCTTTAAAAGAATGTGCTATAGATTGTTTATTAAATAGAGAAGGATTAGATTTTTCAGTTGATATAATGAATAAAGTTGTGCAACAAAAGTTATCAAGCGGGATAGAAATAGATTTTAAATTAGGTGATAAAGAAAATAGTGCTGTTTGTGATTATAATACTTGTAATTATAAGTGTTCTGTATCTAAGCCAAACGAAGAAATTAACAAAGACACTTATAATGAAGGTTTTATTATAATGAATCTAGATAAAATATTACAACGTATACGTGTATCATTTAAAGAAAAATATATTTATAAAAAAGATGAACTCATACAGACCATAAATACATTAAAAAAATATCCATTAGACCAAATAAATTCTGGATTAGATTATTTAATAAATGAGAAAAATGAATATATAGTTGATACTTTAGGTAGATTAGGGAGATTAGTAAATATTAATGATTACTATATGTTTCAACCAATGGAAATAAAAAATAAAAATTTATCTTACTATGAAAGGACACATCCGGTTGATTTTAAAAGAAAAAAATTAAAATTTAAATTAGATAAAAATATAAAGGAGGTTGAATACTATTCCGATAGTGATTTTGAAAGTGATATGGATGAAGACGATGGTGATGGTGGTGGAGAATCAAAAATAAAAAAGAAATCTAAAAGAAAAGAAAAGAGAATATATAATCAATTGTTAAAAGATTATAATAATATAATAGAACCACAAGAAATCAAATCATCAGAAAAAGAAATTTGGTCTAAATCAGCAGGATGGGCTGTATATAATTTGAATAATTATAATGATTTGGATAAAGATATGTTGGTAAATTTATCAATGTATCATATAATTGATACTTTAAAATATATGGATAAGGTAAAGCTATTAAATTATATTTATAGCAAAGACCAGGATTCATTAAATAATCTGGAAAAAATTTGTAAAAATTTCTTTAGAAAATTTCAGTTAAGCCATCCTGATGGGACAAGAGGGATTATATTAATAAATTATAATAATAAAAGTCAATATAAATTATTGACATTAGAAGGTAATGTTTGGAAAGATAATGGTAGAAATATTAAAAAATTACTTGTATTAGCTATGAATCAATTTCAAATAATAGACGATTCTAAAATAAATAATTTTGTTGGTTTTATTTCAGACTTTAAGAAAGATATTGTTTTTAAAATAAAAGATTTAGGGTTGACATCAAAAAACAGAAAATCCAAAGGTAAAAGGTGTGATAGAAGTGGAAGTAAGAAATCAATATTAAATAGAATAAATATTTTATTAGATCCTGCAGAAGAAGTCAAAAAATACGAATGTCCGAAAAATGAAATAAAAAGAATTAATAATATAACAGATAGAGAGAAACTTTTACAAATTCCTGAAAAATTTAAGGATGAAGAACCAAAAACAAGGAAACATATTGTAAGAATAAATGCTTTGCAATTATGTATTGAAACAGAATTAATTTTAAGATATTATAATGAGCCATTGCATAAAAAAACAGACAGTAGTGATTTAACAACAAAAAATAATAAAATATGGTTTTTTAATACAGTAGAAGCAATAATTAATGATATAACAAATAAGATAAAAAAACAATAAAGAAAAAAAATTGATTTAAATATTTATATAAAATAAATATTATATATATAATGAGTAGTAAAGCACCTAGAACAAGACAAAAAAGAAAAAGAAAAGAAATAGGAATTTATATGAAAAATGTTTTGACTAGAAAAGTGTTTTTAGAGTTTAATTTAATTGGAAATAATATAGTAGAAAATATACAAAAAATTCTAGAAACATCGTATGAAGGTAAATGCTCAAAAGAAGGTTATATTAAAAATAATTCAATTAGAGTAATAAATTATTCTTCAGGAATTATTCGTGGTAATAATGTTTTATTTGATGTAGTATTTGAATGTATGGTTTGTAAACCAGTAGAAGGTATGATATTTAAATGTAATGTAAAAAATATAACAAAAGCAGGTGTTCGTGCAGAGACAAAAGAAGAAAGAACCCCAGTAGTTGTGTTTGTAGCAAGAGATCATCATTATAAAAATAAAGAATTTTCACAGTTAAAAGAGGGAGATGTTATAAATGTGAAAGTTATTGGAGTTAGATTTGAATTAAATGATGAATATATATCCATAATTGCAGAATTAGTAAAAACAAAAAAGCTAACAAAACCTATAAAAATAAAAATCCAGACAGAATAAATATAATTATTTTAAAACTTAAAAAAGTTTTATCTTTTTTTTATATAAATAATATGAACGATTCAATAAATCTAGAAAATCTAAGAAATAGTATTGAAAAATTAGATAAAGTCCATCATGTAAATATTTTAAAAATATTAAATAAAAATGAAGTAAATTATAGTGAAAATAATAATGGAATATTTATAAATCTAACAAAAATTGATGAAATAACATTATCTGACATTAATAATTATGTTAAATATGTAAAATTACAAGAGTTAGAGTTAGATGATATAGAAGATAAAAAGAACAATATAAAAAAAGAATTCTATAAAGATAATAAAGAGTTAGCGCTTTATTAATTAAGATGTCAAATTTTGTATCCCAAATTAATGAAATACAAAATTATTCCTTAAACATAAATAATATAGAAAGAATTTCAAAATATTTTGAAAATAAAAATGTAAAGGATAAAAAAAAAGATATATATAAAGATAAAGAAGTCGTATTAGATTCTTCTTATTTTATTCCAAATGAGAAAGATAGATTATTTTGGATATTTTATATTTTAAAGTATGGTATGTATGAATATGATTTTATTGATAAAAGGCATTTTTTTATAGAGCAAAAGGAAAAAATAAAATTAGTAGAGTTAGTTAGGGAGAAAAAAGATATATTAAAAAAAAATAAATGGAAAAGGAATAAAATAGAGTCTATGTTGGTAGGTGAAAAAAAAATAGATTTAAATACATTTTTTTGTATATGTTATTTGAATAATATAAATCTATGTATTATTAATAAAAAATGTCTTTATGACTGCATTAGTGAAAGTTTTAATACAGAAATATCAATTATGAAAAAAGTGATGGATGAATATAGTATAAATTTAGATACTATTGATTTAGAGTCTTATAATAAAATGAAAGATAAGTATTGGATAATTGAAAATATTTCAAAACCAATAAAGGCTATTTCATCATATAAAGTAACAGATCTGATATCAATATGTAAAAAATTAGGAATAGAAATTACCAAGACAGTAAATGATAAAAAGAAAAACTTAACAAAAAAAGAACTATATAGTAGTATATTAGAATATATATAATAAATTGAAGAAATATATATAAAATAAAATGTGTAATTATATATATTAATGGAAGCAGCAGCTGAATCAAAATCAAAATTATCAAATGAAGAATTATTAAATAGATATATAAATACATATTTAAAATCAGAAAATATTGGGGATGAATTAGAGGTAAGATTTGGAACCAAACATTGGAATCCAATTACTCAAATTAATTTTGATAATGTCATTCAAAAATTTAAATCATTAGGTTTTGATGTAGATAATATGAACGGTTCTTACCACTTAAATATACAAAATGAATATACTGATGCTAATACAGGAAGAGCAAGATTGTCAAACATTAGAACAGAAATATATAATATTCATAATATACAGCAATATTGTAAAACTAATAATTTTAATTTTAATGAACCGCCGGATCATATAAGTTTTACACAAAAGAACTATAAAGTTGAATCAGAAAATAGATTAATGCCTATAGATTATAATGATTTTCAATTTAGAGTAAATTATAAAGTTGAAAAAAAATTAAAATCAAGATTTGCTATAATACAAAATATGTTACAATCTTGGAATTCTAATAAAAAAACCTTTAGACTTATTAAACGATTTACATTGACACATGATAGATATCCTTTAAAAGTAGATTGCAGTATTATAAAATCATCCAAAAAATATCCAAGGTCCAATCGTTTTATTCCAGAATATCGTATAGAATCATCTGGTGTGTTTGATAATAATGAGACATATGAGGTAGAAATAGAATTAATGAAAAATCATAGAAATTTTCCTTCGATGGAAAAAACTATTACTGAACAAACAAAAATAATGATATTTTATTTAAAAAAAACAATAAAACAAGTATTGTCAGCATTACAAAATTCAAATTTTCCTATATCATATACAGAACAAGAGGGAATTTTGAAAGATTATATGAGAATTTTATATAAAAATAAAGTTCCAGAACGTAGAATAAATAGTAGAGATTTTATAGGTCCTAGTTCAATATCATTAGAATTAGAAAATATTAGAGCAAATATGAGTGATATGAGTGTTTCAAATATAAGAAATCACTATACTGTAACAGATAAAGCAGATGGGATGAGAAAATTATTATATATTCATAAATCTGGTAAGTGTTATTTAATAGATGTGAATATGAATGTACAATTTTCAGGAAATTTATGTGATAGTCCAGAATATTTTGAGACAATAATAGATGGTGAACATATATTACATGATAAAGCAGGGAAATTTATTAATTTGTTTGCAGCATTTGATATTTATTATATAAAAAAGGAAGATATGAGACATCATCCATTTTATAAAGTAGAAGTAGAAGGGGGTGGTGAATCAAAAACAGGTCAAGGTAATTTTAATGGAAAAAAGAGATATAGATTAGAAGAATTAAGTAAGACAATAACTGATATGTCTATTTTACCATTTATAGGAAAGGCTCCTCCTATGAAAATAAATAGAAAGTCATTTAAATATGGTTTAAATAACGATATATTTAAGAAATGTAATGAAATATTAAAAAAACACAACGAGGGATTATTTGAATATGAAATAGATGGGCTTATATTTACACCTTGTGATAAAGGAGTTGGAAGTAATAAAATAGGAGAAATATTAGCACCGAAGAAAAAAACGTGGACTGCATCAATGAAATGGAAACCGCCAGAGTTTAATACAATAGACTTTCTCGTAACTACTAAAAAAATAGAAACTGGTGAAGATTTTATCGGAACATTATTTGAAGATGGATCAAATTTTAAAAGTTCTAGTCAAGTAACACAATATAAAACATTAGTATTAAGAGTTGGTTTTGATGAAAATAACCCCCTTCATGGTTATTTAAATCCTTGTGAGGATGTTATACAAGGTAGGAATCCCTCTCCCAATGATGAGAAGAATGGGGGTTATAAACCCGTTCCATTTTATCCTACAGAACCTTCTATGAATTATCCAGCATATTTATGCAATATTATTTTAGAAAAGACTGGTGGGATAACACATTTATTGACAGAAGATAAAAAACAAAGATTTGAAGATGGTATGATTGTTGAATTCCGTTTTGATAAGGAAGCTGATAAATATTGGCAATGGAAACCTATAAGAGTCCGTTATAAGAAAACTGCTGAATTTAGAGCAGGTGGAAGAAATTATGGTAATGCATATCATGTTGCTCAAAGTGTCTGGCGTTCTATTCATAATCCTGTAACAGAAAATATAATTAGTACTGGATATGGTATACCTGATTCTGTAAGCATAGAAGATAAATATTATGATAGAAAAGGTGCTGTATCATTAACAAAATCATTAAGAAATTTTCATAATTTATATATTAAAAGAAAATTGATAGAAGGTTGCTCTAAGCGTGGAGATATTTTAATTGATCAATCAGTAGGAAAAGCAGGTGATTTACCAAAATGGATTGGTTCAAAATTATCTTTTGTATTTGGTTTAGATATAGCTAGAGATAATATAGAAAATCGTATAGATGGTGCTTGTGCAAGATATTTAAATTATAAAAAAAGATATAGTATGATGCCTGATGCTTTATTTGTTCGTGCAAATTCAGGTTTAAATATAAGAAGTGGTGATGCTTGTTTTACTGATAAAGGAAGATTAATAACAAGAGCAGTGTTTGGTGAAGGTTCAAAAGATGAAACAATATTGGGCGGTGGAGTTTATAAGCAATTTGCAAAAGGAAAAGACGGTTTTGATATAGTATCAAATCAATTTTCAATTCATTATTTCTTTGAAAATAAACTAAAATTAAATAATTTTCTTAGAAATGTAAGTGAATGTTGTAAATTAGGAGGATATTTTATAGGAACTAGTTATGATGGAAAAAAATTATTTCAAAATCTAGAGAGTAAAGAGGTTGGTGAAAGTGTTAAAATTATTGAACAGGAGAGAAAATTATGGGAAATTACAAAAAGATATGATAATGTTAGGCTTATGGATGATGAAACCTGTTTAGGTTATACTATTGATGTATACCAAGAAACAATAAACAAGACATTCTCAGAATATTTAGTAAATTATGATTATTTGGTTAGGATTTTAGAAAATTATGGTTTTGTTCCAATTTCAAAAGATGAAGCTAGAGAAATGAATATGCCTAATTCAATAGGTAATTTCTCAGAAATGTTTAGTAAAATGGAAGATGATATTAGATCTGGATTTATTAGACGTGGAAATATTAAAGATGCTTTAAAAATGAAAGCATATGAGAAAAAAATATCATTCTTAAATAATTATTTTATATTTAAAAAGGTAAGGGATGTGAATGCAAGAGAAATCGCTGCAGCTTTGATAGGTTCTCAGAGAGAAGCAGACGAACCTGAATTACCAGAAATTGATGAAGGGAAACAGGCATTGAAGAAAATAGAAAGACCAAAAGCAAGAAAAATAAAGAAAAAGATGAAATTATTTACTATTAGTAAACCTGAAGAAGAGAGTTCTGATAAACAAGAGGAATCTAAACAAAAAAACCCAAAAAAAATTAAAATGAAATTGACATTAAAAAAAGAAGATAGCGCGGGTGAATCTAAAAAATCAGATGAAGATAAACCAAAAAAAAGAAAAAGAGGAAGACCTAGAAAGATTAAGCTATCGGAAAAATAAACATTGAATTAAAGCATATAAAAATATAATTATATACTTTAATTATCAAAATGAATTATTTTATATTAGATAATATAAATTTTAAATTAAAACCTGAAAATATAACTTTAAAATTTTGTAATGATGCCGATATTAATTATATAAATTTAAGCACAAAGAAATTTATTGAAATAATTAAAGGTAAAATCAATAATTGTTCGGAGGAGTGGGATAATCTAAAAAAATTAACTAATGAATATGAATATATACATACTAATATTCCACAATATAAAAATTGTGTAAGTAAAATTAAACCTATATCTAGGGCATTTTTTAAGTTAATAGAAATATTTAATACATTTAATATATTAGATAATTTTAAAAATAAAAATATAAAAACATTTCATTTGGCAGAAGGACCTGGTGGATTTATAGAGGCAATTACTTATCTTAGATTTAATAAATCAGACATATATTATGGTATGACATTAATTGATGAACAAAATAAATCTATACCGGGTTGGAAAAAAGCAGATGATTTTCTTAAAAAAAATCAGAATGTATTTATAGAATATGGTGCAGATAAAACAGGTAATTTATATAATCCAGATAATTTGAAATTTATAATGACAAATTATAAAAATTCAATGGAAATTGTAACTGGTGATGGTGGATTTGATTTTTCTATAGATTATAATAAGCAAGAAAAAATGGCTTTACAACTGGTATATGCACAAATAATATATGCGCTTGTTTTACAAAAAAAAGGGGGTTTTTTTATTTTAAAATTATTTGATACTTTTACATATTCCTCAATTGATTTATTATTTATGTTATCTTGTTTTTATAAAAAAATTCATATTATTAAACCAAATACGAGTCGTTCGGCAAATTCAGAAAAATATGTGGTTTGTTCTGATTTTAAATATGATGATACATCATACTTTTTTAATGAATTTCTATCTACTCTTGCTATGTTAAATAATATAGATTTAAATAATACATCTGTTAATAGATTTTTAAATATAGATATTAACTTTAAATATATAACAACTATTAGGGAAATAAATGCTATACTATCACAACAACAAATGAAAAATATTAATAAAACATTAAAATTAGTTGAAAATACAGACAGAAAAAAAGAAAAATATACTTCTCATCAATCTAAAAATATTCAAAAATGTATTCAATGGTGTGTAAAAAATTCAATTCCATATAATAAATTTAACAAAAGTAATATTTTTTTAAACAAAAATAATAATTAAATTTTTTTAATAATTTTATATGTTAAGAATAAACCATAAAAGTTTTTAGAGAATATGTCTAAAATGTTATAGCATAAATTTTTTAAATTAGTAGATAATGGTGATACTACACCATATAAACTCCAAATAAAAAACAAAACATAAAATAGATTTTCTCCTTCTTTTGTTCCTAACGCCCAATTTTTATATATTTTATAAAATGAATATCCGAAAAATAAAAATCCTAATGGAACAGCGATAAAATAAGATATATATTTAATTTCTCCAAGATATCCAAATAATAACATTAACAAATTTGAGATAAATATTTTTATAATAGTATTTTTATTATCTTCTAAAAATTCTGTTAGTTTCAAATCCTTATTTTTTAAGTATTCTAAATATATTGATGTTGATAAGAGCATTAATGGTGTTGTTATCGCCCAATCAAAATATCTATGTGCTGTAACATCTTTCATTTTATAAATGCCATATGCTAGCCACGCATAAAAAGATGCTTCAACAAATTGTACAACTGTTTCTAAGCCTAAAGTTTGTTGTAAAATTTTATATTTATCTGGTATATCTAAGAAAATAGGATATAATTGTATAACACCTGTAATAACTTGAATAACTAAAGAAAGATAAACCGATTTTTTTACTAATTCGGCGGATACCATATATATAAATTAAATAAAAAAAATAAAACTATATTCTATTTAATTAATTATTCTCTCTGATTTTAGAGAGAATAATTAAAATATATTAATTTAAAATTTAATAATAATATTTATATAAATGTTATTATTTGCCTTATTGGTTTTACTCGTTTCAAATACTTATTCTGAAACAATATATTGCACAGGTCATGATGCCTGGAAAGGAAAAAACAATTATAAAAGTACCAACCGAGAATATAATTATTCAATCTGATTTATCTGTTCCACAATAAAATTAGAGAGAATAATCCAATTAATTATAATATGTTTTCACTATTTATATTATAATTTTGGAATAGAAAATTGATTTATTTTAATACAAAATTTATATACTAAAAATATTATGTCTGAAATACTTTCGGAAAAACAGAAATTAGCATTAAATAATTTTAATTCAGGCAATAACATATTTCTAACAGGTCCTGGTGGGTCAGGAAAAACATTTCTTATCAAAAAAATTGTTAAAATTTGTAACGAAAAAAAATTAAATAGTCAAGTTTGTGCTCTTACGGGTTGTGCTGCAGTTTTGCTTGAATGTAATGCCAAAACAATTCATTCTTGGAGCGGATTAAAAATACCGAGGGGTGATTCAGATGATATAATAAGGAGAATATGTAGGGATGAACAATCGTCACCTCGCAGAAACCGAGGTGTATTGCAAAAGCGATGGAGAGATATAGATGTTTTAATTATTGATGAAGTTAGTATGATGTCTAAAAAAATATTTGATATATTAAATAAAGTAGCACAGATTTTCAGACAAAACAATAGACCATTTGGAGGAATTCAAATGGTATTTTCAGGGGACTTCTTCCAATTATCTCCAGTTGGCGATAAATTAGACCCAGAATCAAACCAATATTGTTTTGAAAGTGATAATTGGAAAGAAACTTTCCCTATAGCTATTCAACTAGAACAAATATTTCGTCAAACAGATAAAAAATATATAAAGGCATTAAATCAAATAAGAAAAGGTATAATAAAAACGACTCCTTATAAATTATTGTGTAGTAGACGCATTAAACCGGATGATGAAATACAACCAACTATTCTTCTTCCACATAGAAAAACAGTGGATAAAATTAACTCTTCAGAATTAGAAAAAATCGTTGAAGAAGAAAAACAATTTGAAGTAATAGAATGGATAGATGAAGATAAAAAACCCAGTAATGCACGTGTTATTAGTCCTAAGATTATAAAAAAAGAATTAAACTATCTAAAAAAAAGTATAATTGCAGAAGAGGTAACCAAATTAAAAAAAGGTGCAAAGGTAATGTGTATAGCTAATATAGATATGGATAGTGAAAAACAAATTGTTAATGGAAGCCAAGGCATTATAGTTGATTTTATTGGCGAGATTCCAATAGTAAGGTTTAGAAATGGAAAAGAAAGGCTAATCCGACACCATACATGGACGAGTGAAAAATATCAATGGATAGGCATAAAACATATTCCTCTAATTCTTTCTTGGGCTATTACAATCCATAAAGCACAAGGCGTTACACTAGAATCAGCACAAATTGATATTGGAAGTAATATATTTGCTCCAGGACAAATATATGTCGCATTATCTAGGGTAAAAACTATTGACGGGCTATATCTTTTAGCATTTGATGCAAGTAAAATATCAGCACATCCAAAAGTAAAAATGTTTTATGAAAATTTATCCCTATAATATTGTATTAATGAAAAACACATTCACATTTTAATACGAATAAATAATACCATAATAATATCATATTTACTATCCAATGTATAAATATTGCTTTATTAAATCCATCGTTATCTAATTTTAAACCAAGTAATTTTTGAATTAAATAATAAAATTTTTGTAAATATCTTTCTGAAAAATTTAATTCATTTTCCTCTGTTTCTTGTCTTAGATTTGAACTTATAACCGAAAACACACATTTATGATCATAAAAATACCAAGATAATGGAACTAATGCTGATATTAAAAACATAATTTGAACAATACTATTTGGAAAATGAAAGAAATAGATTATTATTGGAAAAAATAAAAATATAAAATGTGCTAAATCAATTGGATAACTTAAGTACTGCAACATATATATAGAGCAAGTATTTTAATCTTGTAATAAGTTTATTATATTGGTACTAGAAAACATTTGGCTATATTCTCTCTCCCTAGTCGCTATTCTTCTACTTCTTCTTGGTATATTTTCATCTGGAACTATAACAGTATTTCGCGTAGTATTATTTCCTCTTCTTCTTCTTATTGGTGTTGTAGCTCTTCTTCTTCTTCTTCTTAATGGTGTAGTAGCTATTCTACGTCTTCTTTGGTTTAATGGTGTAACTTGTGGTGTCCTTATTCTTCTAGGCGATGGAGTTCTTAGAACAATATTTTCTGTTAAACAAATATTATCTTCTACTGTGCATCTACATATAGGACAACTATTACTATTTTCAAGCCATCTTAAAATACAGTTTTCATGAAAATGATGTGCGCATCCTAGTATATATCTATTATCAATTATATCATTTAAACATATTGAACAACATTTATTTGCTTGTTCTTCTTCTTGATATTTATTAATAACTCCACTATTTATTTTTTGTGAATTAATTAATAACGCTATAAAATCATTATTTTTAAATTCATAAGTTGAAATACTTTCATTTGTTTCTTTTAATTTTATTTCACCCGAAATAAAAAAATCATTTAGTTTATCAATATTAAAAATATATTCACCCATAGGTAATTGTAATCCATTAATATCAATAACTGTTTTATTTAATTTTAATACGCAGCTCATTTAATATGATAATATATTTTTTATTTTAGTTTGGAGCATCATAGATATCATAGGTGAAACAACACTTTTTAAGAAATGCCCTGCATTATTTATTACAAATTTTTCTGTTTTCTCTCTATTGGTTCTATAAGAATATTTTTTATCAAATAATTTATTTTTATATTTTTCCGAAAAATCCGCAAACATCATCTCTACAAAGAATCCTAAACGACCATTTTTAAGTAATTTAATACCACTTTCAATATATATATTTTCATCTTCATTCATGAAATATCTTGGTCTAGTTAAATATTTTCCAATATAATAATATATGATGTATGGAAAAGCAAAACACACACCATAACAGTCTCCTGATTGTAAATTTACACCTTTATAATTATAACGATAAGAATCTGAATAATTTATTTTAATTTTTGAAATAGTATTTATAGATTCAATAAAACCTATCATAAATATAATATCAAGTGCTTTTTTATAGTAATAAACTTTACATCTTTTATTTGTAACAATTTGTTTAAAATATTTTGTATCATCTCTGCCATGTGGATTAATATAATAACAATCATAATTTTTTTTATTTGGGGTAAACAGAGCACAGGTTGAATGTCCACAATATTCATTAATACCCTTTATATTATCTACATCATAATCATCGAAACTAAATATCACAAATATATATTTTTTCTCTCTAATTGCTATATCAATTTCTTCTAAAATAAATGTATCATTATAAACAAATTCATTATTTTGAAAATGGACAACTCCAGCTAGTTCATCCATAAAGTATTCCAATGTATTTTCATTTTTATATAATTTATTCATAATTGGACTAAGTGTTGTCGCATAATCTATTAGAATCATATTTTTACTCATCTCTCTAGAAAAGTCATATTCTTGTATTATTCTTAAAATATAAAGTGCACGTGACCCGCTTTCAATAGACATCAAATTATTACTAGATGAACGGTTAATAATATTCCACATTTTTGTTTTTGATGGCTTATATGCATGAGTATAATGGTCGATATTATTAATCATTTGAATTGATTTAATAACCTTAAAATTAAATCAATTCAATTTTTCATTTTGTTATCTTTTTCTAAAAAGATATTTATGCGAATGAAGGTAATTCCTCAGTTGGCTTTCTTCCACTAGAACGCTGCCCATGAACAACTACCCAACGACCATCTACACGCTCAAGAACACTAGTTAATACAGCAATATCGTCATTTTCTGTTCCCATATAATTAAACTTACCATGATTAGTATAGCAAACATATGCCATATCTCCAACAACCTTCAACTTATTGATAGAAACAAGTTCATTTGAATCAACACGTACATTTTCATTAGTCATCATTGCATCCCAACCATCCATATTAAGAGGATTTCCAGTAGGACGAATAAATAAACAATCGTCGTGTGTATGCTTCATACCAACACGATGGTCTTTATTGCACATATCTCTTATAACATCTTCAATCTGCTGTTCATCAGTTTTAAATAAAACAGGGCGTAATCCTGAAATTTCAGGTGGAGAAGCAATAAGTTCTCCAAGAAAATCAAATGAACCATCATCATGTCTAAACTTAACATAACTTTCTTGATTTTCCTTACTAGCCCACTTTTGCCAAATAGTAACTGATAATGGATTATCTAGCCCCTCATAACATTCAATAGACTCACAACCATCCCATGCTCTTGCTATACTTAAACCCCTATCTCCATTGCAAAACTCAATAAACTTTCCTTTTGACTCATTATCCTTAAAAGTAAAAACAGCTTTAACAGTATGTGAATTTTCAGACATTATGTGTTATTTAATAATTTTTCTTTTAAATAGTGTTTTTTATTATTTAATTACAAGGACAATTACAAGGAGGATAACACCATTTTTTTACTTTTGTGCAATACTTTTCATTATTTTCAGTGCATTTAGGTAAGTTTTTGACTGTTTTAGTTGGACCGGTTGGTTGATATAAACTGGCGGGATACGTGCCATTCATTATATTTTGTTTACTTATTCTATTTGTGGCTTGATTTTTTGTTATTGCTTGATATTTTAAACGATGTAAATGTGAACCAGAATTAACAGCATGTTGCTTACTAAAAAGTCGGTTTGAGTATTTATTAACTTGTATATCATTGCATATAAGAGATGATTTCTTACAAAATGAAGTTTTACAATTCTCTCTGTATTTTTTTTGTTTATATTCTTCTGGATGATCTATAAATTGTTTATTTCTATCAACATAATATTTTTCATAAGTATGATGATAACACGGATTGTGTATTCCATTTTTATTATCAATGCGTTTAATTACTGAATTTTTTATTTCAAAATTTGTCTTTTTTAAATCACATTTTGAAACTTTTATTTTGCTATTTTCATCATTACAAGCAGTTTCTTTTCTATAATATTTTTGTGGAGGTATTCCATAGCTAAAGAAAGGGGGACATGGTTTATTTTTTTGATTCATACAATTAATATTTTGTTTTGGAGATTTAAAATTATAAATAGGTCTTAATGTTTTTTTATTTTTTATATTTGATTCTGCCCATTTTCTCATTTCTCTTCTTTTTCTTGCTAGCATTTTATAATATAATTATAAAAAACTATCTAATAATTATTTATCACAACAACCGCCTTCTACACGTGATTTATGATTTTTATTACTACAATGAACAGTATTTTTATTTGTTCTATATTTTTGATGTTGTGGTTTACCTAAAGGTCTTTGTCTTTTATCATAATTTACTGTTTCAGGATTTTTACTATTATATATCCAACCTGTAAATCTTGGTTTTCCTGCAAAATATGGATCACAACCATGTATATCTTTACGTTTATCTGTTCCTCTATTTTTACATTTGGCATTTGCACCTGTTATAGTATCTAATTTAAGACGGTCCAATCTAGAACTGGAACTTACAGCACCCTGCACCTGAAATTTTTTATTACTAGGTTTATAAATAGTTTTTGTATTAATATTTTTTGAACAACGCCTTCCAGCCTGTGAACCATCTGAATTTTTATAATAACAATTACAATCATCCTTATCTTTTCTATTTTTTTCTAAACTCCTATCATAAGATATCATTGCACCATTTCTTAAATAATCTCTATAAGAACGAAATGATTTTCCATCATTTTTATCTAACATTCCTGATCTTATAACAGGATAATTTGTTCTTGAAGTTACAGTTCCAATAACATTGCCGCTACAATCATATTTACACCCTGAACCATTTGTAGCTTTTGCATAATTATCTTTATATATATTTTTTCCATATGAAAAGTTTTCATTCTCACAAGCTTTAATTTCTTTTCTATATCCTTTTATTGGTAAACGGAACTTTGCACTTCTAGGATCCTTTTTATTTATTTTAAAATTAGTTTCCGAATATGTTAAAGTTTGTCCATTTACATTAAATGTATCTCCAACTTGTGGAATAGGTTTATTATCATTACTAAAAATAACAAAATATAATTGAACCCATTTAGTGTATGTTAATGCAGTAACAATATCTAAATTACATATTGTTTCTTTCCTATTTCCTGCTTTATTTTTAAAATAAACATTTTTAATAAATAAATCACTTATATTTCCATAACTATCTATAGGTGTATTATTAGGTATATCATCCATAACTTCTGTTATTTCACAACAAGAAATATCTAATGAAAAATATAAATTAATTTTTGTAATTGAATTTGTTGTTTTAATATATTTATTTGATTCTAAAGACATATTGGAATTTGAAATATATGTCTGTTTCATCTTTTCTGATTGATTAAAAGTAGATGCGATCCTTTTACCTTTATCATTATATCTATATACTCTTGAACGTAACAAATTTCTTCTTCTCATTTATATTGTAAAAAGAAAAAATAAATAGAATATATAATGATAAAAAAACTTTTAATAATATTTTTTGGATTTATATTATTATGTAATTTATATCCAAAAGTAATTGAAGGGTATGACGATAAATCTAGTTGTTCAAATAAAGATAGTTGTTCAAAATGTGACAGAGAATGTGCAAAAACGGTTCTTTACAAAGTTGAACAAAGTGATAAACTTTTAAAAGAAAAAATAAAAAATACTAAATCATTTATAAATGGTAGAATAAATGATGTTAAAAATCTTTTAAAAGATTTAGTAAAAAAACAAAATGATAATAAAAAAAAAACAACAAAAAATAAAAGCTCAATACAAAGCATCAAAGAAGAATTATAATATAAAATAATTATATATGAATTCGATTTTAATTTTAATTATAATTTTGTTAGGCAGTCTATTACTAAATAATTTTTTAAATAAAGTAATTGAACCTTTGGCTACATCTTGTTCTGAAATAGGAAAGACTGATGTTAAAATTAATATTATGGAATCATCAGTTGATAATTTTAAATCTGATACAGATAATAAAATTAAATCGTTGGAAGCGAATATTAAATTATTAAATCCTTTAATAAGTGCGAATAGTTCATCCGCTTCAAATAATTCAAAAGAATTAAAAAAATTATCAAAAAAGATTGAAGATGGCATGAAAGGAAAAGGTGATGAAATGGATAAAATTGATTTGGGTTAATTACATACCTGGTGGTAACGTAGGCGGCGGCGGTGGCGGCGGTGGCGGCGGCGGCGGCGGTGGAGGAGGATATGTTGGTGGGTGTGGTCTATCTAATACTCTATTGCTAGGTGATCTTCTATTTGTAAGTCTTCTTCTAGGTGAATTGATAATTTCAACTGCTATATGATCCACTGGTTGAAAAAAAGTATTACGTATAACTATATTTTGTTCATTAACTTTATTTTCACTAATATCAATATTATTCGAATATATTGGATTATAATTACAATTTAATATATCTATTTCATTAAGTATCTCATTAATTTCTTTTATAGTGCAATCACTAATATATATATAAAGTAAATGCATTGGAAAATTTAAAAATAGAGTAAGCATAAATCCTAGATAAATTTGTAGAAATTTTAAATCATTATTAGCATTTACTCCCCAAAGAGGAAAAAATATCTGAAAATGTATATTAATAATAAATATTAGTAAATTTTTATACCACATTTTTTTAAAGTACATTTCTCTCCTTTTTACTACATAAAGTGGAACAATAATAGATAAAAAATGAAATAAAACGGAAAATACATATGAAGAAAAAGAAAAATAATAAAAAATAAAAGTACCTTCTGAAAGATTTTTAATTAAATTAATAAATCGTAAATCCAAATTTCTTCTAAAAGAAATGATATTATAAGATGCATAATTAGTAGAAATATCCATTAAAAATATCAAAAATGAAAATAAAAGACAAGATAAAATATAAATAATATAAAGTATTGCAATCTTTAATTTTTTAAAATTATAAATATTAAAAATAAATGTTTCATCCTCAAATGATTTTTTTATAATATATGGTTTTTTACATATTTCACATTTTAGTTTAGATTCATCATTAATTCCATTAAATCTCCAATTATTTAAACAACTTTTATGAACATATTTAATTGAACCATCACAAGCACAAGGCGATACTAATTCACCCTGTTCTTCATTACTTGATTCAAAACATATTTTACATCTAGGTGTCATACTATTTTTTCTAATAATTACATTATTAGTAGGAACTATCTCCATAATTACCTATTATAGTTAAATAAATTTTATATTGATATTATATATTAATGAGTAATATTTTTAAAAATGCGATTTCTGGTGCAAATAATATTCAACAAGAATTTTTAGGACCAGATTATTCATATACTAGCAAAATAAGAACACCAAAAAAAATGGGTATGGGAACTAAAGGAACTTTAGACCAAATGGAAAAAAATGTATCCGGAATAATTAATTATTCAAAAATTTTAGTGGAAGGTGGTGGGCCTGCATCTATGAAATGGTGTCCTTATAATGATATGAAATTTTGTAGATCTTGGAGAAAAAGAACAAAACAAAAAGCACCAACGCCTTTAGGTAATAAATTCTTTTTAAAAACAGGTGTAAAGTGTAAAGATAAAAAAACTGGTAAAGAGGTTGATAGATATACATATCACAATAATCAGGCTGATGGTAACTTAAAAATAGCAGGTGTTAGTTTAGGAGGGGCTTTTTCGGATTTTAAAGGTTTGGTTCCAAGTATGATGGAATCTACAGGTGAATTAAACCCTATGCCATTATTCGGTTCATTTATGCAGGGTAGTAAACCTACTTGTAGAAAAATAACAATGGAGGTTGTTGATAGTAAAGACCGTTCTAAAAAAGAATCTAGAAATGTTGCTGATTTAGATATAAGTTATATGGATGAATGTTGGTTTCCCAATAGAAAAAATCCTGTAACTGGAGATAGATGTCCTGAAGGTTTTATCTCATCTAATAGTATTATGAGAGAATTGAAAGCAAAGAAATTAGATGATAAACCTTTCGCAAATTTATATAATGCTGGATATGGTATGTTAGTTGTATATTTAATATATAAAGCATTATATTAAAACCAAATATGCTGTACATAAGTTTGTTGAGCAACTAATACAGCAGATATATAAAATAAAACACCAATTCCTAAATGTAGATATTTTGATGGACAAGTTTTTAAACCAGTAAATGCACCAATTTTGCAATCAGCGTGATGAGGATATAATCCCCAAAATAATGCATTTACAATTAATAAACTACTAATAACAACTCTTAACATTAATATGAGTTGTTATAATAAAAATCATTTTATAATTTAATTTCAAAATTATTTTTAATTATGATATATGTATATTCGTTATTTGTTAAATATTTATTAACATAATTATATAATGTTTTCGTTCCTTTGCCTGTAATTACAGTAATATTTGGTGAAAATTGATTTTTATAATAAATTATATCATCTAAATAATTATCAACAAAATATCTATTTGCACCGTGCAAATCAATTGTATCTCCTGGAATTTTATTTTGATAAAAAATTAATTGAGCTCGTAAGTCTTTGATTTTTAATCTAATTTCGGAAATTTTATTTGCATAGTAAAACTTTACATTTTTCTTAGAACAAGATAACTGCGAAATTCTATATTCTAAATTAGAAATATTTTTTTTTATTTTAATCAATACTCTTTTTATATCGGTCATATATATTATTCAGTAATAATTCTAGGAGCAATATTCATCGTAATTAATTCTTGGAATAGTAACTTACAAGCATATGGTATATTTACCTTACTAAAGTTAGTCCTATTATCACAAATTCTACAATGATGTATACCCTTTTCATCATTAAAGATTGAAAACATACCACAATCTTTACAAACATATGTGCTATATTTATCTGAAGCATCATAAATCCTACCTTTAGTAAATCTAGCAGCACCGTGACTAACCATACAATCTCTTTCCATTTCACCAAATCTAAGCCCACCTTCTCTTGCACGACCTTCAGCAGGCTGTCTTGTGAGAACAACCATAGGACCACACCCTCTACTATGCTGTTTATCTTTAACCATATGCTTAAGTCTTTGGTAAAATGCAGGTCCAATAAAGATGGATGTTTCCAGCATTTCGCCAGTCATTCCATTATATAATATCTGATTACCATTCTGGTCATATCCGTTTTTAATTAGTTCTTCTCTAATATTATCAATAGTAACATCACCGAAACTAGTTCCATCACCAAATAGTCCAAGCTCTTGTAACAAAATACCAAGTAGTGTTTCCTTAAGCTGTCCTATTGTCATACGACTAGGAATAGCGTGTGGATTAATAATAATATCTGGTCTAACACCATCCGCCGTAGAAGGCATATCTCTCTCAGGAATAACAAGACCAATAGTTCCTTTTTGTCCATGCCTCGAACTAAACTTATCACCGATACAAGGAATTCTATGAGCTCTAATTCTAGTCTTAGCAAATGTATAACCATCGCCATTTCTATGTAAGTAATTTTTATCAATATAACATTCTTCATTAGTTCTATACATTCTACTTTGGTCTGAATACTTAATAATCTTTGTATGGTCATTCCTTGCTTCTCTAATAGGAATCATTTTACCAATAATTATATCTTTGTCTTCAATCAATGTATTTTCAGGAACAACACCAGAACTATTAAGTTTGTTATAGTTAGCAAATCGCATACCTTTAGTTTTATTTTTATCAGGTTTACAACGTATTTCTTCATCACCATGTATTTTTTTATCTTCATCCTTTTCAGTATGGAAAATGGTTGCTGAGAAAAGCCCTCTATCAACAGAACCTTTATTAAATAAGATACTATCTTCCTGATTATATCCAGAATAAGACATAATAGCAACAATAACCATATTACCCGAAGGAATATTATTAAGTTTAACGAAATCCATTAATCTTGTTCCAACAAGAGGTTTCATAGGATATGAAAGAATATATGCAGTTTTATCCATTCTGTTATTATAATTGGTTGCATATGTTCCCATGGCTTGCTTACCCATAGCACATTGGTATGTATTTCTAGGAGATTGGTTATGGTCAGGGAAAGGAATACAACTGGCAAGTAATCCAAATATAGTGCTAGGGTGTATTTCACTATGTGTATTATATTTATTAATATCCTTTAATTTCATTGCAATCATTGAATAATTTTGTTCATCAGAATCAATATATTCAAGTGCTGTTCTATCAATATTATGGTCAATAAATAAATCATCCCATCCAATTTCATTTTTTTTTATTTTATTTATAACTTCCTTTGTAAGAAGCGATTTACCATTTTCAACACATACAACAGGTCTCGTAATTCTACCTGCTTCATTACAAATCTTAATTTCAAGTCTATAAACATCAAATATAATAGAGGCATAAACATTTATAATGCCCTGTTTCTTCTTCTTTTTCATAAACTTAAACAATTCTTCAGGTGATTCAGTAATTCCAATCCAATTACCATTAACAATAACTTTTACCTTATTGTATAGTTGTTTTGGTTTTAAATCATCAATAGGAATAATAAATTTTTCAACTATATCGAATATAGTAGATGGGTTTGAACGAATAGTAACGTGAGCTAGATAACTAAGATTTTTAACAACGCCTACTGGTGGTCCTTCTGGTGTTTCAGCTGGACAAATAAATCCCCATTGTGTATTATGAAGTTTTCTTGGAGGAACAAGCTTACCACTTTTATCTATTGGTGTGTTTACACGTCTTGAATGACTTAAACTAGATACATATGTAAGCCTATTTAAAACTTGAGCAACACCAACTTTATTTGAATTAGTATTTTTAATACCAAAATCACCAGTTGCTAGAGCACGTTTAATTCCATTTTCAATTGTAGTAGATTTTACAATTTTATAAATATTTGTATTATTAATTATATTCATATAATCTTCTTTTGACTTCCAAGAACCATTATTAATTTCTCTAACAATTTGCTTATTCATATCTTTTACTAATTTATTGAAATAATTTCTGAATAAATTATTAAGAAGAGAACCAGTAAGGTCAATTCTTTTATTAGAATATGAATCCCTATCATCCGCGGGTCTTAAACCTATACTAGTTTTAATTAGTTGACAAACCATATAACCTAGGAAATATATTTTTTGTTGTTTAGTTTTACAGTGTGGGAACAAATCATTTTCAATAACATTAGTTGTAAATTCCATTTTTTTTCTTGCACCCTTTTCTTTATCCATATTAATTGGAGTATACATAGCGAAATTATTAATATATTCCATACAAATATTTTTTTCGGTGTATTTATTTGCTTCTATAATTGAAGCTTTCAATCTATAAAGTAGATTTTTATTTTCATTATTATCAATATTCAATAATATTATCTCACAAATTTCCTTATCTGAAATTATGCCTAATGCACGAAATACAATAAAGATAGGAATATGTTGTTTAATTCTAGGAATTTGAATATACATAGGATGTCCAAAACCAGAGTTTCTAGAAGCTATTGTAAGATTAATTTGTTTTGGAGATATGCATTTATCACAAGGTATAGATTTAATCTCTGCTAACCAAGACCATTTATTATTATTTTTTTTAATATTAAAGCAATATACTTTATTTTCAGCGGCTCTTTCTTGTGCGATAACAGTTTTTTCACTACCATTTATAATAAAATATCCACCTGCATCATATTTACATTCTCCAGTCAAATCATTATGAAGATGATTAAATTGACTTAAAACACAAATTTTTGATTTCAACATAATCGGCAGCTTACCAATATGAATATTTTTAAGTGTTTTATAAAATGTTCTTTGTTGATTAAGACCCTCACCGAAATTTCTAATAATTTGTATGTTCATATCGATAGTCATTCTTGTCGAATAAGTAAAATTTCTATTTCTAGCTTCTTGGGGAAACATAAGTTTTGTTGCACCATTATTTTCGTGTATTTGCGGTCTATAAATATGAAAATTATTAAAAGATATAATTATTTCAAGTAAATATTTATCTTGTTCAGGGTCATAGTCCTGTTCTGAATGAATAGTTACTGGATTAAACATATTAATAGTTTCTCTAATTTGATGACTTGTAAAATAATCATAAGATTCCAATTGGTGTCTGACACATCTAGTCAAATGTTGTTCAGTAAAATAAGATTCAATTAAAGACCATATATCATCTTCGGATAAATCCATATTTATTTTACTTGAATTAAACATAGTTTAATTATAATTCAATTTATCTTTAAATAGTTTTTAAAAAATAAATTCGTTTCTTATATTAATGAAAGATCCATCCAATAATGAAAATAAAAATATAAAAAGAATTAAAATTTTAGAGGATATTTCTTTTAATTTAAGAGTAAATCACAATTTTAACACTCTACAAGATTGTAGTAGCAATAAAAATATAATTCTTATTGTAGATGATTTAACAGATATATCTTTAGAAAATAGTATTAAACATAAAAAAAATACTTTTTATATGAAGTTAAATCGTATTTTAAATGAAATAAAAAAGGAAAATAATAATTTAGATTATGATGCTTTATCCGTTTTAAGAAATAAATTAGATGATATTGAAAATAATAAAATTTCTTTAAATATAATTCCAATAGATAAAAATAATTCTAATCATAAAAGAAAAAGACTACTAGATACATTACTAGAAAATATAAATATTGATTATAATAATTTGAAAGATGATCCATTTAACATAAATAAAAAACCTATTGGTCCACCACCACCACCTCTAATTGACAAAAATAAAATTTGGCATTTTAAAAGACCTCGTTTACCTCCGCCTCCACCACCAAAAAGATTTTTTAATAGTAAAAATTCTGTTTATATTCCACCAAGACGTAAAAACTCATTTTTAAATCCATTATTTAATGTTCCGGAGGAAAAAAAAGAAGAAGAAAAAATAGAAAAAAAGAAAGTTACTATTGAATGCACTATTGATTCACTTGATGATCTATTAAAATTAATAGATGATTATCCTTTAAAACCAGACATAGAATATAGTATTGATATGGAATCAATACATAATATTAAAGAACCGTTGGATGAACTTAATAATATGATTGGAATGAATAATTTAAAAGATAATATTGTAGATCAAATACTGTATTTTATACAAAAATTACATTTAACAGAACATACAAAAAATGGTGATTTTATGCATACAGTTATATATGGTCCTCCTGGAACTGGTAAAACTGAAATAGCAAAAATTATTGGTAAAATTTTTTCTAAACTGGACGTCTTAACAAATAATATATTTAGAAAAGCGACAAGAGCAGATTTTATTGCAGGATATTTAGGACAAACTGCACTAAAAACAAAAGATTTAGTAAAAGAATGTTTGGGTGGAGTTTTATTTATTGATGAAGCATATGCTTTAGGGCATCCAGAAAAAAGAGATTCATTTGCAAAAGAATGTATTGATACATTGTGCGAAGCTTTAAGTGACAATAAAGAAAATTTAATGGTAATTATTGCAGGTTATGAAGAAGATTTAGATAAATGTTTTTTTGCCTATAATCAAGGTTTAAATTCACGTTTTCCTTGGCGATTTAAAACAGATGATTATAAAGGAAAGGAGTTAAAATTAATTTTTGAGAAGAAAGTTCACGATATTAGTTGGTCTTTTGCTGAAGAAATTAAAACCTCGTGGTTTGAAGAAAATATAGATTATTTTAAATTTTATGGTAGAGATATGGAAACCCTGTTTTCTAAGACTAAAATAGCACATAGCAAACGTGTATTCTGTAAACCGAAATGTGAAAAAACAAAGTTAACTAAAAGTGATGTAGATAAGGGCTTTAAAATGTTTATTGATAATAATGAGGTAAAAAATAGAAAAGATGCTGCAAAAATGAATTATAAAGAATTTATGTATATTTAAGTATAAATTAAAATAATAACTTATACTTAATAATTAATGAGTGCTAGAAAAACCATACAAATTAATCCTGATTTTTTTAGTTTAAATAAAAAGAAAAAAAGCCGAAAAGCAAAAACACCAAAAATTAAACCAGCGTTTAAACCTAATAATATAAAAAAAAAATTATTAGCTAAAATCAAAGAACATCAAAAATCTAAAGAAAATCAGGTTGAAAAAGAAAAACAACCTGAAGTATTAAAAGAAGATTTTGATGATTCACTCAAATACGTTCAAAAAATGATTGAAGATAAAAAAAATAAAAAAACAATAAAACGAAGACGAAAAAATAAAAAAAAAACTCATCAAATATCTACACAACAACATATAGAACAACCTATTATATCTAATAATATACAAATCCAGCAATCACACGACCCACCATATGGGTGTTTAAAAAATGGAAATAAACCAACATATAGTCAATATAAAAAAACTCTAAAAAGAAATAGAGCAACATTTGATGAACCAAAAATTAAAATTTTTACTGAACCTGAAAATTTTGATAAATCTAATAATAATATCGATAAACCAGTAACTAATGAATCAAATGAAAATCTCGAAATTACTAATCCAGTATTAGATAGGAAAATGAAACTAGAAAAATTAAAAGATAAGTTTAATTTTAACCAAAAAAAACCTAAAAAAAAATTAATCAATAGAAATAAAACCATTAAAAAATATTACTTAGGTAAAAATAAGAAAACAAGAACCGTTGGCGTTTTAATTAAATCAGGAAAAACTAGAAAAAAAATTAAAAGAGAACACGATATTTTAAAAAAACGCTGCTTATCAGACATTAAATATTATCTAAGAAAACATAATTTAATAAAAATAGGTACTAGTGCACCAGAAAATGTTCTTAGAAAAATATATGAAAATTCCAATTTGTCTGGAGAAATTTATAATAAAAATGTAAATACACTTCTTCATAATTTTATGAAAGAAACCTAAATTTATGTTATACAATTTTCATCATTTAAATATATTAAATTATGCTCGTGTCTTGAACTTTTTTCTCCTGTCAACAATATATCAAATTCTGAATTAACAATATATGCATATGGTATTAAATATTCTTCCTTTACATAATTTTCAACCTTCATCAAACTATATTTTCTTACATTATAATTAGGCACTGGTTTATCTAACATTTCATTACCACTAGAATCTTTTTGAAATCCTTTATGCGTTTCAACAGGATAAATACAATTTTTTGATAAATCATAATTAGATAATAATAATAAATCCTCTTGTATGAAATTTATTATTTTAAATTTTACAATAATTTTTGGTGTTTTTCCATATTTATAAATAAAACAATTATTTGTTGTTAGTGAATTTTTATAATATATAAATGGAAATGAAATTGGTAATTTTATATATTTATCACTCATATAAACATCATTGTCACTAGTTAAATAAAATGCTGGGTCATCCCTTTCTGATCTAACATTATACATAGTTTTTAATTTGTTAAATAAATGCTCTGAAATTACTGATGTTATAGTAAATTCTTTTGCAAATAAAGAACTTATATTTATTCTTTTAATTGAATTTACTGAAAAAGGTAAAATGTGCGTAACAACAGCAAGTAATGCATCCTTATTATTATTTACACTAATAATTTGATTACTTTTTGCCATATCTTTATAAAATTCACCATTAAGAGTATTTAATGCTAATTCTCTTTCTGCAGTAAAACAAGAATCATGCGGACATCTACATATTGGACAAGAATTTGAACAATCATTTGAAAACCATTCTAAAACACATTCTTTATGAAAATAATGATTACAAGATAATTTTATTACATCATTATTTCTTAAGTCCCATTTTTTTAAACAAATTCCACAAATCTCTTCATCATTAAAATGCTTTTTTATATTTAATGTTATACCTGAAAAATGATAACAAAAACATTTATATGGTTCATATTTAATCTCATCTGTATATATTTCAATATTTGTAAATGGAATTTTACCTTTATATATTGAATTATAATGTATATTATCGCCTACCCACCTCTTTATTCTATCTAATTTTTCTTTAAAAAAATTTCTTGATAATAAGTTATGATCATTCATATATATAATCATTATTTAAAAGTATTTTACATAAAAACATATTATAACTAATATAAAACTTTTTGTATATAGTATTATATTAATAAGATGACTATGCTTGATATATATTTTGAAAATGATAAAAAATATACCAAAAAATATGGACCCAAAACTATTTTTATTATGCAGTGTGGTTCATTTTTCGAAGTATATTCATATAAAAATAAAGATGGAAATTTTATAAACTCAAAAATTACTGATTTTTCTAATATATGCGAAATGACAATAGCAAAAAAACAAGGAAAATATAAAGGTAGACAAATTTATATGGCTGGTTTTAGTCCAATTGAAAGACTAGAAAAATATGTTACAAAATTAAATAATGAAGGTTATACTGTACCTGTTTTTGTTCAAGATGAATTTATTAAAAATCAGCGTTCCGAATTAGCTGTTTATTCACCTGGAACTAATTTTGAAATCAGCACCAAAGATATAACAAATAATATAATGGTTATTTGGGTTGAAAAATTTGATAAAACTATAATTAATAAAAATCAAATGATTCAATGTGGAATGGCCTGTATTGATATATTTACTGGAATTAGTTATATGTTTGAATTTCGTGAACTTTATTTTCGTAATCCTACTACATATGATGAAATAGAAAGGTTTTTTTCAAGCTATAATCCTAAAGAAGTAATACTTGTTTCAAACCAATCTATGAATGATATTGATGAAATAATTAATTACTCACAAATTGATTGTAGAACAATACATAAAATTTCAACAATAGATGATAGTTCGCCATACTATAAAGAATCTAATAATTGTGAAAAACAAACATATCAACAAGAAATATTAGAAAAATTTTATAATATTCCTGATTATAATTCTTTTATTACACAATTAAAATTTCACGAATATCCAATAGCTTCCCAAGCATTTTGCTTCTTATTAGATTTTATTAATGATCATAACCCTAATTTAATCAAAAATATTAATGAACCTATTTTTAATAATGTTAGTGATAGGTTAATATTAGGTAATCATTCTCTTAAACAATTAAATATAATATCAAATGGAGAAATAAGAGGTAGAATTTCCAGTGTTATAAATTTTTTAAATAGAGCAAAAACACCAATGGGTAAAAGGAATTTTTCCCAAAAATTATTAAATCCTACAACCAATGTATTGTACTTAAATAATGAATATGATATGATTGAACATATTTTAAAACTTGATAATTATAAAAATGTTCGTGATAAATTAAGAGAAATTATCGATTTAGAAAGAATATATAGAAAAATAATTTTAAATAGAATATCACCTGCCGAGATTGGTAATATATATGATAATATTAAGCTTGTTAAAAGATTATACAATGCTGATAAAAAAGATAGTAAATTAAAACATTATATAGATGATAAAACATTATATGAAAATTGCAAAAAAGTAAATACATTTATTGAAAAAAAAATAGATATATCAAAAGTTTATACTGTTAATTCAACAAGATTTGATACAAATATTTTTAAACGTGGAATTTATGATGAATTAGATAAAGCAGAAATGGATTTGATTGATAGTCTAGATAAATTTGAATGTATAAGAAAAAACTTAGAGAAATTAATACCTGATAAAAAAACAAAAAATAAAAATATAAATATTATTAAGATTCACGAAACCGAAAAAAGTGGTATATATTTAATGCTGACTGATAGACGATCTAAAATATTAAAAATGGAAATTTCTAAAATTAAACCTGGAGAAAAGGGAACAGATTTAACACTTAAGGCTAAATGGAATTATAAATCATCATATGATAATAGTGATAAAATTGTTGAATTTGATTTAATAGGAATAAAATATACTTCGGCGACAGGAAGTAATAAAAGATTAGATAGTCAAGAGCTAAATAAAATATATCTTGATATTATTAACAATAAGATAAGATTAAAGGAAAGACTATCTATAATTTATAAAAGTTTTATAAATGAGTTAGAATTATTTAATAATGAATTTGAGTCTATCATAAAATATATTATCAAAATTGATATGATAACTACAAAGGCATTTTTAGCAAATGAATTTAATTATTGTAAACCAGAAATTAATACTGATAAGTCTGTGGCATTTGTAGATGCTAAAAGTTTAAGACACGTTTTAATAGAACATATTAATCAGGATATTACTTATATACCAAATGATGTTTCATTGAGTAAAGATCATAATGGTATGTTACTATATGGAACGAATGCAGTAGGAAAATCTAGTTTGATAAAATCTATTGGAATTAGTATAATAATGGCACAAGCTGGCATGTTTGTTCCTTGTTCTGAATTTATTTATAAACCATACAAAAGTATTTTTACACGTATTTTAGGTAACGATAATATATTTAAGGGACAAAGTACATTTGTAGTTGAAATGAGTGAATTTACTACTATTTTAAAACAAAGTGATGAAAATAGTTTAATTATAGGAGATGAAGTATGTAGTGGCACAGAAACATCATCTGCTGTTAGCATTTTTGCAAGTGGTGTAATTATTTTATCAAAGAAAAAATCCAGTTTTATATTTGCAACACATTTACATCAATTAAATAAGTTTGATGAAATAACAGAATTAGATAATGTTGTTATGAATCATATGACAGTTCATTATGATAGTATATTAGATGCATTAGTATATGATAGAAAATTAAAAGATGGAGCAGGTAATAGTATGTATGGTTTAGAGGTATGCAAATCATTAAATATGCCAGATGATTTTTTGAAGTTAGCACAGCAATTTAGGAAAAAAATGAATCCATTAGAAGAAAATATATTGACTAAGAAAACAAGTAGATATAATAGTAAAAAAATTAAAGGAATGTGTGAAATATGTAAGAAAAAACCTGGTGAAGATATACACCATTTATTAGGTCAGGAATTGGCTGATAGTAATGGATATATAGATAATTTAGGACATAAAAATCGTAAATCAAATAATTGTAATATTTGTAAGTCTTGTCATCTAAAATTAACAAAAGATAAGACTAAACACATAAGAAAAAAAACCACTAATGGTGTTATTCTACAAGAATATTTATAATAAGATAATATATAATGACTAAAAATAATGATGGATTAATAATGATATTAGATTTTATTGAAAAATATTGGGCATCTATTTTAGGTATTTTCTTTCTTTTTTTATCATTTATGATTTTTAATACAGTTTATGAGGTAAAATATTTAAAACCCAATTATAAGGTACAAAAAATAGCAGTTATAGAAAAATTAACAAATATATTTTGAAAAAATTGATTTAATAAATGTATACTTATATAATATAAAAAAGATGATTATTCCTGTAAAATGTTTTAGCTGCGGTAAAGTAATAGGTAACAAATACCTTTATTATCTAAAAGAAGTGCGTAAAAAAAAGATTGAATCTGGTGAAGATTTAGAAAAAATTTCATATTTAACTTCATCAAATATGAATAAAACTGCTGAAGGACAAGTATTAGATTCTTTAGGATTAAATAAAATGTGTTGTAGAAGGCATTTTCTAACACATGTTGATATCGTATAAAAAATTATATATAATAAATTTTCTAATTAATTTATATAATGTCGGGCAAAGGTTATTTAAAAAATCATCCAGCTTATAAACGTTTAATGGAACAAGTCAAAAAAGGAGGCAAAAAACGCAGAAAAAGTAAAAGACGTAGAAGAAGTAGAAAACGAAGTAAGAGTAGAAAAAATAGAAGAACTAGAAGACGCATAAAGGTTAGAAAAAGCAGAAAACGTAGAAAAACAAGAAGAAGAAAGAAAAGAATGCGTGGAGGCGGCGTTGGTTATGTATCAAAAAATAAATTAAATTTAAGCGAGTTAAAACCTCATAATACCAAAGTTATGGATCCTCCTGTTCCTGGTAATAATGTAAAGGTTCTCCAAAAAGGTGGAGGAGCTTTAGATATAATACCTGGATATACTGATTTAAAGGATATGTATGATTCAACTGTTGTTGGAGGAAAAAACTTTTTTAATAAGTTAAATGGAGATAGACTTATAAAAAGTCCTTTAGCATCTGAAGATCAGTTTGTATCTAGAAAAGGTATTAAGCCAAAATTTCCTGATATTGGAGGAATACATGAAGGCGCAGAAGCAGCTGCAGCAGAATATAGATTAAATAAATAATTATATTTTTTTCTATTAATAATATAATGAATTTTACAAAAGTATTTGATAGTCTATGCACACCAGCCCAAATTTATCTTGGTATTTCATTAGTTACTTTGTTAGGGATATTTGCACAAAATTTTACATCAAATAATACATATACTATAGGAACATATAGTGTTCATTTACAACATTCAAATTTAATGTACTTTGCATTTAAGTTAATTTATGTATTAACTTGGACATTTATATTACAAAAGTTATGTAAAAGGGGTTATGGTAATATCTCTTGGTTTTTAGTATTGTTACCATATCTATTATTATTTGTTTTAATGGGAATGTTTTTATTAATGAATTTAAAATTAGTATAATTTAGAACATAAAAAGTTAAAAATTATATACAATAAATATATTAGAATATGGATGAAAACATTTCTTGGATATTAATAGATAGTTTTTTTAAAAGCGACCCAAACGTTTTAGTAAACCATCAGCTAAAATCATATAATGATTTTTTTAATAATAAACTACAGCAATTACTAAATGAAAAAAACCCTATTGTTTTAATAAAAGAACAAGATGAAATTACAACATTTGATAAAATGAAATATTTTGAAGAAATTAAAAATGAAGATGGATTAAAAATACCTGTAACGCTAGAAGAACTTAAAAATAAACTTAGCAACCGTTCAAATGAAGTTATAGAAAAATTATGGGACTCAGCTGGTTCTAAAGATGGCGATGATATGATAAAAAAAAATTCAAGAATTGATTATAAATATCGTGCAGAATTATTTATGGGAGGATTTAATGGTAATAAAATATATTTTGGTAAACCAATCATTTCTGATGATAATAGAGGTGATCACGTTATGTATCCCAATGAAGCTAGATTAAGAAATATGACATATGCATTTACATTACATATGGATGTAGATGTAAAATTCAAAATTTTCTTACCAGATGAAAAAATTGTTGGAACGCATAAGGTTTATGAAGAAGTAATAACTCTACCAAAAATTTATTTTGGTAGGTTTCCTATAATGTTACAATCTGATTTATGTGTTTTAAATAACTTATCCAATGAGGTTAGATATAATATGGGAGAATGCAGAAACGATTATGGTGGATATTTTATTATAGATGGAAAAGAAAAAGTTATTCATGCACAAGAAAAATTTGCTGATAATGTTTTATATATTCAAGAAAATGAAAATGAAAAATATAGTTATTCAGCAAAGATAAGGTCTGCGAGCGAAGATGCATCAAAACCCATAAGAACTTTTGCTTTAAGAATGGTAGCTGAACAACCATCTAAATATAATGGTAATATAGTTGTTGCTATACCAAATGTTAGAGCACCAATACCATTATTTATATTAATGAGAGCATTAGGTGTTGTTTCAGATAAAGAAATTATTTCTTACTGTCTTTTAGATTTAAAAAAGAATAAACATTTATTAGAATATTTTAGACCTTCTGTTCATGATGCTGGATTAATTTTTACTCAAAATGCGGCGCTTAAATATATTGCTACTTTTGTAAAAGGTAAATCTATATCACACGTTATGCAAATTTTAATGGTATATCTATTACCTCATATTGGTGAACTAAATTTTAAACAAAAAGCATTATATATTGGGTATGTAGTAAAAAGGTTATTATTAGTTGCAAACGGAAATGAAAAACCAACAAATAGAGATAGTTATAAATATAAAAGATTAGAAGTATCTGGAATTTTATTATACCAATTATTTCGTGAATATTATGAATTACAGCAAAGAAACATTCATCTTATGATGGATAAAGAATATTTTTATCAAACTAAAAAAAATCCTGATACATATAAATTTTTAAAATTTACAACTTTGATTAGTGATAATGTGGCTGATATATTTAAAAATCGTATTGTAGAAGAAGGATTTAAAAAAGCCTTTAAAGGAAATTGGGGTTCTCAAAGTCATACAAAAAGAGTAGGAGTTGTTCAGGATTTATCTAGATTATCTTATTGGTCATTTTTGGCTCAATTGCGTAAATCAAATGTACCATTAGGTGATGCTGGAGCAAAACTTGTTGGACCTAGATTATTAAATAGCACACAATGGGGTAATTTTTGTCCCATACATACACCTGATGGTGGTAATATTGGAATGCATAAACATATGGCATTAATGGCTAGTGTTACAAGCGGAACATCTGGTTATCCATTTATTAAATATTTACGTAGAGCTATTGGTATTAAATTATTAGAAGAATGCACATTAGATTATCTTTCTAATACAACTAAAATATTTGTTAATGGTTCTTGGATTGGATGTACTGATAATACTGATAGATGTGTTGAATATTTGAAATTAAGTAGAAGAAATGGACTAATAAATATATTTACTAGCATAGCTTGGGATATTTACAGAAATGAAGTTCAAATTTTTACTGATAGTGGTAGAATATGTCATCCTTTATTATATCTTAATGGAAATAACATTAGTTATGAAAGAAAAGATATTATGCAAAAAATACAAAAAAAAGAGTTAAAATGGAAAGATTGTATATATGGATTTGCTGATAAAAAAATTAATATTTTTGATTCCAATGAATCTGTTTTTGAATTTAAAGAATTATACCCCAATGATATTAATAATCCAGATGATATTGAAACATTTTTAAATAATAATGCATCTATAATTGATTATATTGATACTAATGAAATGGATGGTTTGATGTTACCAAAATCTAATGAGATGAAAGAAAACTATGCAAAAAATAGAATAACACATACTGAGATTCACCCTTCAGTTATATTAAGTATTATGGCAAATCAAGTTATATTTACTGAGAATAACCAATATCCTAGAGGTTTATTCTCCTGTGGACAAAGTAAACAGGCAGTATCATTATATAGCACTAATTTTCAGAATAGAATGGATAAAACTGCGTTGGTTTTAAATTATGGACAAACGCCACTTATAAAATCAAGATATCTTGATTATATTACACATGAAGAACACCCATATGGTGTAAATGCTATTGTTGCAATTGCCTGTTATTCTGGTTATAATGTTGAGGATGCTGTTATTTTTAATCGCGCTTCTTTAGATAGAGGTATTTTTAGAACAACATACTTAACAGTATATGAATCAGAAGAAGATGTTAAAACGAATGGAAATAAAGAAGTAAGGAGTCAATTTATGGATGTTAATAGTTCTGATGTTGTAGGTTTAAAAGAAGGATATGATTATAGTAATTTAGATCCTAATTCTGGTTTAATTAGAGAGAATGTTCCTGTAACAGAAAAAACAATTATAATTGGCAAAGCCTCTAATAGTTTGACGGAACCTGGTAAATATATTGATGAATCTACTAATCCTAAAAAAGGACAATTAGGTTTTGTTGATAAATCATTTATGGTTGAAAATGAAAATGGTAAAAGAATTTGTAAAGTAAGAATTAGACATGATAGAATACCTATGATTGGCGATAAATTTTGTTCTAGAGCGGGACAAAAGGGAACAATTGGCATTGTTTTACCTGAAATTGATATGCCATTTAATGCTGAAGGTGTAAGACCTGATATTATTGTAAATCCACATGCATTTCCTAGTAGAATGACAATTGGTCATTTAGTAGAAGCATTATTTGGAAAAGTATGCTGTTTGTATGGTTCATATGGAGATTGCACACCATTTACGAATAAAGGAACAAAAGATAAAATATTTGGCGAAATGTTAACTAAAGCTGGTTATTCTTCAACAGGTAATGAAATTTTATATAATGGTATGACTGGTGAACAATTAGAGACAGAAATATATTTTGGTCCTACATATTATTTAAGACTAAAGCATATGGTTAAGGATAAAGTTAATGCTAGGGCCAGAGGTCCTAGAACTGCATTAACAAGACAAACTGTAGGTGGTAGAGCTAATGGTGGTGGACTTCGAATTGGTGAAATGGATAGAGATGCTGTTATTGCACATGGTATAACCAATTTTATTAAAGATTCAATGATGGAAAGGGGTGATAAATTTAAAGTTGCTATTTGTAATAAAACAGGAACTATTGCTGTATGTAATGAATCACAAAATTTGTTTGTAAGTTTATTTGCAGATGGTCCTGTTAAATTTTCTAGAAATATGGATAACGAAATGAATATAGTTCCTATAACAAAATTTGGTAGAGATTTCAGTATAATTGAAGTCCCTTATAGTTTTAAATTACTTTATCACGAATTACAAGCAATGAATATACAAATGAGAATAATTACTGAAGATAATATTGATCAAATGGCAAGTCTTAAATCTAGTAATAATATTGAACTATTGACTGGATTAAAGAATTTTAAAGAAGTTATTGGCGCCACTATGGATAAATTAAGAAATCAAAATAAAAATGAAGAATTACCTAATGCTAATATTATTACTCCTACTCAACAAGAAAGAGAAGATGATATATTCCCTGAAATGGCACCATCCGCATTCACACAAACTGAAGGGATTGATACTTACATACCAAAACAAACCTATGCGCCAATGATTTTTGCTTCAGAATTGCCTGATATAATTTTACAAAATGGAAAAGAGGTATATATTAATAGACAAGATACATTCCCAACAAGTAATCCAGAACAGGCTAAAATTATTGATATTGAAAAGAATGGTGAAGTTAAAGATTGGGAAATAACTGTAACAATTAATTTAACAGGAGAATTGGTTATTATAAAAGCTGAAAAAATATTTTTATATGTTTATGAAGAAAACACAGACCCGCCGACATTTAATGAAGAAACAAAACAACCTGACTTGTTATTAATAAAACAATTTCTAGAAAATAAACCACCTTCTCCTAATTATTCCCTTAATACACCAACTGAGACAGAAAAATCAATTAATTTAGAAGTTCAAGAATTACCAGAAAATCCACAAGGATTTAGAAGTTATAATGTGGAGCAAAAAACAACTAAGGAACCTGAAATATCAGCGGAATCATTTGATAAAGATATGACATATAAACCAGTATCATTTAAAAAGAATATTGAGGATGATGATGAAGATATAGATTATGAAAGAGGTGGGAGAGGAAAAGTTGAAAGAAAAATTATTGATAATGAAATTACATCAGGATTAGATGCTCTTTTGGTTAAAGATGATAAAAAAAATAATGAAAATAATAATGAAAATGATGGAATAAAAAAGAAGATTAGTGTAAAAACTGATTAAATAATAAATTGAAATATAATAAAAATATATTAATAATAATTATAAAATGAGTGCTGCATATAATCCATTAATTCCCAAATTATATAAATCTAGAAAAATTATTTTAGATGTGTTAGCTTATAGAGGATTTAATGTTGATGACCATACTGGTTTCAATATTAATAACATACAAAGTATGTATAATAATAAACAAATGGATATTTTGTTAACACACCCAGAATCAAAGCACAAAGTTTATGTTAAATATAATCTTGGAAGAAAACTTGGAGAAAAAGTATTATATGAAATAATTGATGATTTATATGAGATGGATGAAATTTTAAAAGATGAAGATGATTTAGTTATAGTAAGTAAAGATAGAGTAAATGATACACATAAAAAACTACTAACCGAGTTTTATAATAGAGATAAAAAATTTATTAATATATTTAATATTGATAATTACTGCTATAATGTTTTAGAAAATAAATTACAACCTGAATTTAATATTCTAAAGGATACTGAAAAACAAGAAGTTATGAAAAAATATAATATGAAATCCGATTATGAATTCCCTACAATTTCTAGATTTGATCCAGTAGCATTAGCGATTGGCTTAAGACCATCCGAAGTATGTGAAATAACTAGACCATCGCCAACATCTATTACATCGAAAGCTTGGAGAATTTGTGTATAGTATATATAAAGAGAATGAAAAATTGTATTTCAATAGGCAAAACAGGAGATAGTTTAGGATGTTGTAGCGAAAACTTTAAAACAATTTTAAATGATCATAAAAAAGCTTATATTAATTGGAAATTAAGTCCCACATCAAATGATACTGAATTCAAAAAAACATCAAATAAATTAAATATAAATGTAAATAATTATATGCAAAAAATAAAAGTTAATTTAGAAGAAATTTTTAATAAAAATCAAAAAACATTAGATGATAGAAAAAAAGTATTAAAAACTATAAAAAATAAACTAAAAATAATTGAAACATTATATAAAGGTGAAAATGATGTAGAAAAAGCCTCAGGACCATTACAAAATGATTTATCAAAAGAAATTTTACACGATTATATTTATAGTACTTTTTTGTTTTGTGGAATTATTTTTAGTTCATCATTTCTAATAAAAAATTTTTATAATTAGAGTTTTTAATAAATACATTTTCTTATAATATTGTATATAAATGTTTGAAATAATAAAAGATGCACTTAAAAATGATGGACAATATATAGATAGTTTAAAACAGGGAAAACAGTTTAATTTTATGCAAAATTTTGTTATAAATAAAGATAAAAGTATTTTTGAAGGTATGGAAACGAGACAACAAAATGAAATTTTGCAAGAACTAAATGATAATGAAATGAATAATATTACTACTCAAATAGATGGTGAAAGCAATTATAATAAAGTTTTATCCGATTGCGCAGCAGCTGTAAAATTATATAATGAGGAATTAGCTAAGGGTAGACCAGATTATAATACAGCAGAGGATTTAAGAAATAGTATGATTCAGACTTGTGCATTAAATAATCCTAGTATACAACAATTTAGAGATCATATTGCTAATTTGGAAACAAACAATAATCAATTAGATTCTACTAAAATGAATAATACATCACCAACTTTAGAAGAAAAATTAATGAGATTAGATATGATGAATATTCAATTAAATGATATGCAAGGCAAATCTGCATCATTGGATGGCGAAATAGAAGATAATGAATTAGATTTAAATTCAGTTTATATAAGATATTTTACTTGGATGTTTGCATCTGTAACAATGACAAGCATTGTTGTTCATCAATTGTTGAAAAATTAATTCTTTTTTATATGTATATTATAAATAAGAATGAGTAAAGAAAACTTTATAAATTTTCAAGGAAAAAAATATAATACCCAAAAAAAAAAAGAACTAAATAGAGTTAATAAAAATATTATAGAGCCTTTTAATGATGGTCCTGTTCATAATTTAAATGAAGTTGAACAAGATGAGATGACATTAGATGAGAATTTATTATCAAAAAAAAAATATGATTTAGCAACTAAACATAATACATTTATGGAACGAAACCAGGATTTATTATTAGAAACAAGGGAATGTGTAAAGAGATGCCAAAATTCTACTGAGAAGCAAAAACTTTCAAAAAAAGAATGGCGTGTTCAAAAACGTTCTTGTTTAGCAGGGTGTGGTGTTTATACTGGCGAAATAGATATGATGGAACAATATAATGGAACATATAAAAATGATAATGGAGAACACGAAATACCAAAATGTGATACATTGAGAGAACATGCTGAAGCACCACCGCCTACAAAGGTAATCGGTGAACAATGTGCTTCTAGTAAAGAATGTTTTAGCTTTAAATGTGGTAATTTAAAAACTGGCGGAGACTGTAAAGGTAAATGTTCTGTTGAAGGAGAAACAGCAAATTCATTTAAAGAGATTTTAGATGGTAAAGGTGTAAAAAAAACATTTTGTGGAGATAAAATTAATAGATTAATGCCTGATAAAAATTATATATTTTTTTTCAGAACAGGAAATATTTGGAATTCAATTGATGGATTCCATACTACACTAGCACCAATTAAATTTTGCAAATCTTTAAAAATTGATAAAGTATTGCAAATATTAAATATTTATGGTATAAGATGTTATGGAGTTTTACATAAAAAGGGAACTTCTAGATATGCATTATTAGAAGATCCTAATAATGGTATTCCTAAACCAAGTTGGAAGGAAATTAAAGATAGATTAGTAAATGCTGGAGGATTGGAAAAAGGTGCTGGATTAACACCAGTTAAAAATTTACCTGGTGGATGGAATCCTACAAAAATGAGACAAGGAAAAGGAGAAGTAGGAGAGGGTGATGCTGATAGAAATAGAGATTGTAAATCTGGAAAATATATTGAAGACCCACTAAGAAAAGGTGGTCTTGAAAAGTATGGACTTACTGGTCGTGTATCTAGTAGATACACGGATTATTGCATTGATGGTGGTGATAAAGTTTTTTTCGATAGAGAACATCCACTTTGGGGTCAAATTGGTAATCTATTAGATATGTGTGACAAAGATAATTGTGATGTTTGTTTTTCTGAGCAAAGAGTAGAACCACCTTTAAATTGGAAATATGTTAGAACAGGTGAGTGCGCACCAAACGGAAGAAATGAATGGATTAAATACAGGAGTAAATATGATAATAGAGGTAGTTGGTCTCAAAAAGTAAAAAATTGTGCCGAAGCTTGTAAAAATGATTCAAGAGATTCTAAAGGTTTCGTTGTTTATCCTTATGGAAGATCTAGAGGTAGATGCTGGTGTGAAAAAAATGATAGTGGTAATTGTAGAGTAGTAAAAAATGCTTATAGAAGATATGACTTTGATGAATCAGAACCTGCAAAAACTTTAGTATCATTAGATAAATGTGCATATGAAAAACCAGAATTTCCATACACGCTATTATTAAATTTAATAAATCCAAAATATAATAAGGCTGATTTTGCATTAGGTAAATGGCATTGGTGGCCTAGATGGAGAGGAATTAGTCAATGGCCTGATTGGTGGGGAAATGATTGGCTTGCTGGACTTGGTGTTGTCTGGGGTAATTGGGGATATGGAACAAGATATTCTCCTTATCAAGGTAGAGGAAGGGCTGGTGCAGAAAGTGCTTGTAATAGGTCAAGTGATTGCATTGGTTATTTTGAATCAAGGCCTAATCAATTTCATTTCTTATTTGAAGGAAATAATGAATATCATTCAAGCGGAAGTTCAAAGAATGTTAAAAATATTTGGGTAAAAGATGGAACTTCTATACCAAAACCTGAATCTAGTAATAAATCCGAACTTAAAAGTAGATTACCTAGATGGTGGTGGGGATGGTGGTTTAGTACACCTGATGGTAAAAGAGAATATAATAGTAAAAAGAATATTCCAAGTAGTGGATATTGTGGAACCAATGGGTCATTAGACAACTATGTTGGTAAAACAGATAGTGTTGGTGAATGTGCTAAAAAATGTAGAAAAATGAAAACGAGATATGCTGGGGTTGGAAAAGGTAATTTATGTTATTGTGGTAATAATTATTGGAAAAATGGAATGAGTGGAGATTGCACAAAAAAATGTAAATATGGTTCACAGCCTTGTGGTGGTCAAAAAGGAGTTAACATGTATTATTCTGGATATGGAGGTGGCGATGATAATAATTTAGAAAATTTAGATGGACCACCTGAAGATAGTCCTGGTCCTAAATTTAGTAAATCTGGATTTAAAAAACCTAAATCTGATGGTGTATGCCCTCCAGACCAAAGTTATATTGAATTTTTTAGTAATATTCAACCTGAAAAAGATTATTCACATCTTAAAATATTAGGAGGTTTAGGTGCATTTGCAAGTGCTTATTATTTGTATAAAAACAATTAAATATATAATTTATTTTATTAACAAATTATATATAATGGTTACTTTTAAAAGACTCAACGATAGAAAAATAGTATTAAAAAATGGAGCAGGACCATTTCCATATAAAAAAAATTCAGCAGGTAAAAATGTTCCTAAATGGCAAGATTATATTTTAGATGTTTTTAGTAGAGATGATGCAAAAAATAAAGCATCTGATCAAACCTGGGGATACGTATATTATCCAGCTGTAATTTCAACTGCATTTTATTATACAGTAAATAAAGATGGATATGTTCCTGATGGAGCTACTATTGTTTATGAAAAAGGTGCTGATTTATATATTGATGAATCTATATTAAAAAAATGCACTTCTGGTCCATTATATGGTAGTTCTATGGTAATTACTTGCAAAAATACAAATAAATTTTTTAGTGATGATAAAATTAATGATGCCAGAAAAGAATATGCTGAACTCGAAAAAGCAAGAGATGATATTAAGCAATTATCACTTAATATAGATGAAAAAATTAATTCAGGATATGAAGGTAGAAAAGATATTGCAGAAAAAATGAAAAAGCTTAATAAAGATCTTAATGATGATTTGAATGAATATAATAAAAATTATTATAAATTAAGCAAAGAGAAGGGTAATAATGTTACTTTTAATGCTGCAATTGAAGATGAAGAGTTAAAAAATAATAGCACACACGCATATTACTATTTATGGTTATCTTTAGCTATTTCTGGAATGGTTGCTGTTTCTGTAATGGCTAGAAATTAATTTTTTTATGACTAGATATTATATATAATGCCTAGTGATAAATGTTCCGCTGCTTGGACTAGTCAATTTGATGATATTATACAACAGTTACACGATTTACAGGAATCAGAATATGATGTTTTCCAAAAACTTAGAAATTTAGCTAACGCTGCTCCTGAAACACAAGAATCTATGGATGAAATTAAAGCTGCTCAAAATTCTTTAAAAGAAGTTATAAAACAATTAACAACTAAAAGACAAGCTCTTTTTCAGCAACTTAAAACACGTTATGCCTCTGCTGAATGTGGGTTAAGTTCTAATAGACAAGCTTTATCTGATCAGATTACTCTTGTTCAAGTTGTCGAAGATAGATTAAACGAAATTAAATCTCAAATCAATGATATTGAAGAAGGACACGATAATAAAATGAGAATGGTTGAGATTGGTAATTATGAAAGATCAAGATATGCTGCTCATAGAGATATATTTAGAAATGTTAGTTTTTGTTCTTTAGGAATATTAGTTGGCGTTGTCTTAAAAAGAAAAGATTGGCAAACTGCTGGAAATATAGTTATTATTTTAAGTATATTAGTTTGTATCTATCTTACTCTACGTGGGTTACTTGATAATTATTCTAGAGATATTAGATGGTGGAATCGTTATGATTTCGGTGGAAACCAAGTTGATGAAAATGGTATTCCTGGAGGAGAAACTAAATGGGAACACAACAAAAAAGCTATAAATAAATTATTAAGGTCTAATGTTTTTTCATCCTGTAAAGGGGATGGGGAAGGTAAAAATGTTTTAGATATACTTGGTGTTGATTATAATGAAGACGACGAGGCTGACCCATACGCTGCATTTAAAGATGATGCCTTTTTTAAGTTTTGGGACTCTAACGGAAGACCTGTATTAGATTGTAAACGAGATAATGACCCTGCGCGTTGGGGTATTAACCCACCAAGAGATATGTGCCCCCCATTTTTATCCACTTGTAGTGGATATGATGCTGGACCTCCTGTTGTTAAGGGAACTTGTCAGTAATTTATTTCTGTTTAATATATAACTATGGGCGATTCTTTTACATCACAAGATTATAAAAATCTTTTAAGAAAATATAAACACTATCAAAAAAATAGTTGTGGACAAAATTCTGACTGTTATATTAATAAAAAACTTTTAGAACTTGATATTAAGTTTAGAAAAGCTGAACTTGGTTTACAAACTGGAGAAATGGAAATGTGGAATGCTGAAAGAGAAAAAATACAAATTAAAGATGGAACTGGTACTTTAAAGAAAAAAGTTGAAGATATGGCAAATAAGTTTATTGATAATTTAGAAAAAACATTTGATGAAATAATGAATAATCTAATGTTAAAATCAAATGCTGTGAATAATCAAAAATCATATTTATTACAAATGAACGAAATGATTGATTTTTATGAAAATGAACACAATAATTTACAAAGTAAATATGATAAAATAATTAATACAAATAGTGTTAATAAAAGACTTGCTACTTTTTACGAAGCTGATGAAGAATATATTAAACCATTCATCAATATACTTGAAAAAGTTTATTGGCCTATATTAATATTATCTGCTTTGTCACTCTCATTCAAATTATTTACGGGTAAATATCCTACCATGAGAGATAAGATTTTCCCTATTTCTTCATTATTATTTTTGTTTTTCGCTCCTTTTTTATTTAGACAATTTGCAAATTCATTCCAACCATATGAATATACTGGATATCAGGAGAGTGATGTTGATGATCCTAAACGATATAAGAACCTTGTTGAATAATTTTATATTTATTTATTGATAAATATAAAAATGAATAATAAAAAACATATTGGAATTAATTTACAATTTCTCTCTGATTGTAAAGAATATTATAAAAATGCTCCAGATAAAATTTGGGATAATAAAAAAGTTTTAACAATTGTTAATAGTGGAAATGGATTAAAAACTATTGAATATGGAGGCTTGATGTTTGGAATATTTGATGATTATACATTTAAATTTTATGGAATTCCTGTTAAATGTATTAATTATGATTGGTATTAATTTATTATATCTTTATAATTTATATATAATGGCTAGTAAAGATGCAGGGAAAATGTCAGCACCACCACCTGTCAAATCACTCTGGAGTAAAATTGTAGAAATTATTGGAACAGCTGCTGATGGTGATACTATTAGAGGAAAAAGGCTATTTTCATATTCTAATTTATTAAAATTTTCTAAAGCTTTTAATCCTGAAGGTGTTATAGTTGGAAATGATGGCGATGTCATCAGTGATGGACCATATAATGATGATCAAAAAGAAGAATTAAAAAATTTTATTGTTTGGTCACAAGTTATGCTGAAAAGGATTGAAACTTTATTAGATGGTGGTGCTAATGATGAATTTATAGCAATTGCAAATAAAACTGGATATGTGCATCCAGATACTAATATATCTAGAATGGACCGTTTAAAACGACTTATGAACAACAGTTCTATAAAAAGAGCTGGAAAAATTATTCAAGAGAGTGTTGATATTGCTATGCAAATTCAAGATCTTATGGTATGCTTAGAATTTTTCCAGCTGTTAGGAAGAGAGGAAATTTCTGATATTGATGCATTTATGGCTGCGCTTCCAGATATTAATGGATATGAACCAAGACATATTTATATTCATGATACAATTTCCGGTAGAGAAGTGTTAAGGGATACAAGGACAATGCTAACTAATTTACATAGCGTACCAAAAGGAAAAGAATTTATTATACTTCTTAGGAAAAAAGAATATTTAGAACTCTCTATTGCTGTTTTAAAAAAGAAAATGTATGAAGTTGGGTTTGAAACTTATAATTTTGATAATCAATTAAAAGATAAAAATTTTAAGAAAAAGGGTGATACTACCAAATATAAAGAAAAAAAAGAATTAGAACAAATGAAAAAGAGAATTAGAAAACAAAAACGTGATTTATTATTTTTATTAGGCGACTTCTCAATGCTTCCTTCTGATGTAAAAATACCTAAGTTTTGGAGAGAAACTAGGGAACAAGGTGATGCTGCTGGTGCTGCCGGAGGGGCAGGAGGTGGTGAAAGTAAAAGTGGAAATATTGTAAGATTTGATTTTAATGACGAAGACCATCCAAGACAACCATATCAAATTGTCCCTACTTGTAGAAAATGTGGTGTTTCTAGCGATGCTATGGAATTTTCCGAAATGAAAGGGTTTTGGCATTGTAAAACCTGTAAAAGTGATAACCGTAGAGATACTTGGATGAGACAAATTGCTGTTGCTGAAACACCTTGGATTGTTGCTACTGAAGCAGATAGACGAAAAGTAAAACATTTTTTAGATAATGATGTTGAAAAAATTTTAGCTATGGAACCTTCTGATTTGACACCTGAAGAAGTCATATCATTTCATGTTAAAAAATATAAAGGTGGAAACTCCAAAGATGGAATTAGAGCTGCAGGACGCATTATGTCTGGTCGCTTAGAATCCTATAGGCAGGGTTTTTATAGAAAAGCAATGTCTGAACCAGGACCATTTAAATTTGTTACAATTCCGGAATTTTATGCTTTTCATCAAAATAGAAAAAATGTATTAGCAGTACTTCAATCAAGATATCGTGGAAAGGCGGCGAAAATAAAAGGATTTATTGGATTATATAAGAGATATCAAGAGGAAAAATTAATGGCTATAAAACCAAAAGATCCTCCAAGTAGTCATGCTGAATTAATGAGGAGATTTGTAGCTAGCGAACCAAAATATTCTCCAGATAGGCAAGAAGCTCCTGCTGTTGCTGCTCCTGCTGTTGCTGCTCCTGCTGTTGCTGCTCCTGCTGTTGCTGCTCCCGCGGCTGATGGTGGCGGAGGAGGAGGGGGTGGTGAATCAAAAGCCGCTTTACCTCCAGTTCCAACTGCTGTTGTTGTTCCTGCCATAGAAGAACCTGAATTTATTGAAGGTTTCAAAGGACCTAAACTTGATCCAAAAACTACTTCCTTTTCAAATAAGGCAAGATATCCACCCCCTCCTAGTAAAGATGATGATGCTTTCCAAACCACTAATCCAAAAAAAATTAAACCTGGTAAATCAGCGCCATTTCTTAGGGTTGCATCAAAAACAGGAAATTATAAAGATCAAAGTAATAGGGAAAGTGTAGATGTATACCCAGCTAGTCCGGAAAATTGGAATAAAACACAAAGAAAACATTTTTATGAATTTTATAAAAATCTTAGACCAGAAACAAATCCAGAACATCGTAGATTTGGTGAAAAACCAGAATATTTTGCACCTACTGCTTCTCAAGTAACTTTGGGTGGTCCAGCTGTTCCGACTGCTGATGGTGGAGGTGGGGGTGGTGGAGGCGGAGGTGGTGGTGTACAAAATCCTGGACTCTCAGAAGAAATGATAACACACGGTTGGAAATCTAGATATTCTAATAGTCAACCTGGAAAAATAATATATTCTAATCCACGTAAAGGAATAAGAGGAAGATGGGAACCTCCTAGATTATTGGTAACAGCAAATGCTGAAAATCCAGAGGAAGAAATAAGAAAATTTGTGGGAGGTAGAAAACGAACCAGAAAGCAAAGAAGAAAAAAGAGAAAAACTAGAAGAAAAAAAAATAAGACTAAAAAGACACGTAAACGCAGAAGAAAACGCCGTAATACAAGACGTAAAAGTTATTAAAGATAATTATAATACTTATTTTATAATAATTATTATAATGAAAAAAAAAAGATATCATTGTGAATTTCGTAATTGTTTATGTAATAAATATATTTCAAATTGCAATAATTTATGTTCAAGTTGTAATCATTCTAAAGTATGGCATTCTCTAAAAAGTCGTCCCCCTTCTGATAGTTATTTAAGTTTTTTATCACTAAGATTACCTGCAAGAACACCTATATATGAAAGAAAACCTATAATTATTCATATTTTTGAACCGGAAGTTCCACCTCTGCCTGATTCATCTGATGATGAAATACCTTACTGCAGAGATGTAGTAGCATTACCAGTATAATTAATCGTCATCTGGCTCTCCTCTTGTAATAACAAAATTATGGAATTTACCATTTGGCATGGTGCAAAAACTGTTCGGACACAAAGAAACTTTCTCCTCCACGCCCCAAAGTAAAGAATACAAAAAATATATCATTATTTGTACTACAGAGAGAAAAAATAAATATGCTATTATATTTTTATTAATAAATCAATAATTATATAATTTGATTAGGATTGAAGTTAGAATCATATTGATCGAGATAACTAGACAATGCAAACCCGTGCCATTTTTTGTCGCTCTTTCTTTTACCAAGTTTAGAATCCAAATAGTTATATAATTCAGTTCCAGATGGTGGTTTACTTGAATATAAGTCAATAAACCAATCATCAAATTCTTTTTTGACAGCAGAACGATGAAATGAATGTCCTTCCATTTTACTAATCTTTTCTGAAATAAATAATCCAAAGTAATCAGTTTCTTGTTGATATTCTTTACTAGCTTGCACTACCATAGGGCAATCAACAACATTCCCATCTGTTTCAAAATATTTTTTCACAAGCAATGATGCCATCATAGGAGCCCATCTAGGCACCTTTTTTGAAGTATTTTTATCTACCTTAAATTCAAAATCACGTTGATCTGTGGAAGGATTTTCTACAAAAGTTGAAACAAAATCTACCTTTCTAATTCTTCTCCAAGTTCCGTGGTCTGTGCTGTTAATTTTAAATAAATTATTAGTGCAAACAATTAAACTGAATTGTGGTTTAAATGTAATTGAATCTTGGTATAATGCTCTTGCTTGTAAATCATCACCACCAGTAAGTTGTTTCATAACACCTTCATTTAATTCCATACCTTTTGATGGTTCTTGCATAATAGCATATCTCACTCCTTTCAATGCTGCTACTTCTGGTGAAAGAGAACCAATTGTTGGTCTACCACCTGTTACAAGTGTAATTGGAACATGACCACAATAATTTCCTAATACAGCCTCCATCAATTCTGCAAGAACTGACTTACCATTACGGCCTCCGCCATTATAAATATTGAATGTTTGATTTTTAATTCGCCCACTCAAAGATGCAGCTAGATGTTGCCACATATATTCACGCAGTTCATCATGTGGAAATAGTTGTTCCATAAATTCTTCTATTTCTTTTTTAATTTTAATATGTTCATTATTTGTTTCATCAAATTCAATAAATGGTATTTTTGTGCATTTTGAAACATAATCTGAAGGTCTTCCTTCTCTGAATTCTTTTTTATCTAAATCAACAATGCCATTTTCAAAACAAATTAAGTCGGGGTTTTTATCAATTTTGTTTATAAAATCTTTATCATAAAATATATCTGATGCTTCCTTCATAATGTTCGTTTTCCAAGCAGTTGATTTTAACTTTAAAGCTATTTTTGCAATCTTTTTACAAAACTTTCTACTTTCTTTCAATTGTTCTTCGTCTTCCTCATCATCATCTTGTTCATCTATAATTGCTAATAAATTATTATAAGCTGTATTTTGTAGTGTTTTACACATATCATGAATGTTTTTTGATAATTTACGTCTTAATGTATTACCACATTCTGTTGATACCCAAATTCCATTAATATATTGATACCAAATTTTCGACCTAATGGAAACACATTTGTATATATCACCATATAATTTTTCAAGAACAATGGCCATATCATATTCTGTTTCTCCGCTAATAGCATCTCTCAACAAATATTCAACACAGTTTTTTTTAATTTGTTCATATTTAACTGGGTCACAATCTTTTGCCCAATACATAATTGAATATTTTGTTAATTCTTTTGTTTCACTTGTTGAATTTGTATTGTCAAACCATATTTTATAAAATGTATCTAATTCATTAAATGAGAATGATGTACCTTTACTTGAAAATTTTATCCAAGTCCACCATAATCTATGGTCTGTATTTTTTAAAGCCCATCCTACTTTAATCCAAGAATCATATGGTTCATAATATTTTTCGTCTAATAACATAGTGAATTCGTGCATTTCTCTGAAAACCTTATCATCTTCATACTTTGTATTTTCTAATTGTTCTTTAATAATAGCATCTAACTCTTCTATATTTGAAACATTCATAAAACTTTCTGCAGTATTAACTAATGCATTCTTATTCAACTTTAATTTTATTTTCTTTTTACTTTTTTTTTTCTTTTTAGTCAAATTTTGGATTTCTTTTTTGATATCCTCTCTGCACTCAAATTTTAACAGGTCTTTCCTTCTAACTGATGTAAATTTTATTAAATCCAAAGAATTATGATTTTCTATTTCTTCCATGTTTTCATCTCCATTTTCATCATAATAAACTTTATATGTATTTGTAATTTTATAGCTTTCATTACCCGGTTTTCTAGAACCAAATACTTGCCAATTTACTGTTCCACTAGTTACACCTGAATCTAAGACATCATCATATCTATTTTTTAATGGTAAATCTTCTAGAACATTACAGCATTCGCCCAAAATTTTTTTTCTTAAAATAATTTGTGCTCCCTTACTCATCTCTAGTTCAATTAAAATATGGATACCATCTTTTGTTTTATCTTCTAGTTGATTTACATTATCCTTATGAAATACCCAAATATGAAATCGTTTATTAGGTTTTATAACTAAAATATTTTTTATCTGCTCCAAATACATTTCTATTAAATCATCTATATGATCCACTGTATGTTGCCTTTCTTCTATTTCTTTATCATATCTAAAATCAAAATCTAGTGTAATTATACCACTATCCAATTGCTTTTCAGTGAGATATTCTAACTCATCATTTATAAATACTTTTTTATGATATAATTTATGGAATTCATCTAGTTTTTCTTCTGGAATACAGTATTTACCCCCATAAATACCTAGGTTTTTATCAGGAATTCTAGTATTTGTTATAGAGCTTCTATCATCACATTTATTATTTCTTAAAAATTGATCTAAGGATGAAGCTTGCGCCATTTTACTATTATATAAATAGTATATTTTTTTATGTCAATTTTTTTTATCAATTTTTATTTTTAAACTTATTAATAATTGATAACTAAAAAAATAAATAACATTTAGTAATACTATTTAAAAATTACTAAATATTTTAAACATATAATGTCCGGTCTTGCTACTGAAAAATCAAATTTTATGACAAAAAAATCACAAATGAGACTGTTAAAAGATGTGGTAGATATAATTAAAAATCCATTATCTGACCAAGGCATATATTATATACACGATGAAGATAATATGAAAAAAGGGTACGCGTTAGTATTTGGTCCTAGCGATACATTATATCAATTTGGTTCTTATTTATTTGAATTTAAGTTTCCAAATGATTATCCTTTCTCTCCTCCAAAATTAACATATTCAACTAATAATGGAAGAACTAGATTTAATCCTAATTTATATAGAAATGGTAAAGTATGTATTTCTATACTTAATACTTGGAAAGGGGAACAATGGACATCTTGTCAAACAATTAGAAGTATTTTGCTTACATTAGTTACATTATTACATAATAAACCATTGCTTAATGAACCTGGAATTACCGAAAAACATCCAGCTAATGAAAAATATAATAAAATTATTAAATATCAAAATTATAAAACAGCTGTATATAATGCTTTGAATAAATCTATTTTAAATAATAAATTTGAGTCTTTTTTCCCTATTATAAAAAAACATATTTTTAAAAATCAATCAAAAATTAAAGAAGATTTAAAACTTTTAGCAGATAGTGAACAAAATGATGAAGAGGTATATTGCAGTGTTTATAATATGAAGTGTTCATTAAGATATAAAGACTTATTAGAAGATTTTAATATTCTACTTAATAAATTATCTAATTAATGTTTTTTAAAATTGAAATAAAAAATAATTTATATTATAACATATAAAGACAACTATGCATTTCTGCACGAAGTGTAATAATATGTATTATTTGAAAATTATAGAAGATGACGCATCGCAAATGATATATTACTGTAGAAATTGCGGCAATGAAGATACTAATTTAATAGATACTTTAGACAATATGTGTATTTCTAAAACATATGTTACAAAACAAACAGCAGATTTATCAACTCTAATTAATAAATATACCAAACTTGATCCTACACTACCTAGAATAAATAATATTAATTGTCCAAATGCGACTTGTTCGTCTAATTTAAATCCTGATAATCCAGATAAAACAGAAAATGAAATTATATATATTAGATATGATGACTCTAATATTAAATTTACATATCTATGCGTTAATTGCGAACACGTGTGGCGTAATAATAAGTCAAAATAAATTGATATAATTTAAAAACAAAATATATCAACTATATAGATATGAGTTTACAAGCACAAAAAGAAGACAGTAATAAAGAACTAGATGATTTGGCTTCTGAAATAGCAGCCGAATTAGATGATAATGCATCTTTGGGATTATCAGATGACGAAGAACCTAATGATAATATATTTAATAAACAAAATGAGGATTCTGATGTCGGTTCTGAAATTGGAAGCGATATTGATGAACCTAATGATCCGGAAGAACAAGATGATTCTTTAAAATTAAAAGTTGATTTTGATGATGAAAAGGCCGTAGCTGATTTAGTAGAAGAAAAAAGCGATGATGAATATGATGATGACTATGAAGAGCAAATGAAAAAATTAGAATCAGATTTTGACAATTCTATTCTTTTGGATTATCATCCGGAACTTAAACAATCTAATTATACAGAAATATCCGCTATGTGTAAAATAACAAGAGATTCCGAAAATAATATTGTTGACCCATTGCATCGCACATTACCTTGGTTAACTAAATTTGAAATTGCTAGAATTCTTGGGTTAAGAAGTAAACAAATTAATAATGGAGCAGAAGCTTTTGTTGATGTACCACCTAGTATTATAAGCGGATATACTATTGCTGAAATGGAACTTGAACAAAAAAAAATACCTTTTATTTTAAGACGTCCTATGCCTAACGGAGGTTCTGAATATTGGCGTGTCTGTGATTTAGATGTTATTGATATTTAATTACCTTAATCTACCTCCTATCCTTAATAAAAAAGATATTTGTTCTTTCTTTGACATATTATAATTTGTATTATTATATAATGGTGTAAATTTTTTGGGTTCCATCTCTGGAAATTCTGTTCCGGGTCCTGATAATACATTTTTTACTGGATTTAATCTTGGAAATAATTTGAAATTATTTCTTCCAAAATTAAACATTCCGAAAGGATACGCTTTACTAAAATCTTTTGGACAACTCATTTTATATTATTCAAACATTTTATAATATAAAATTTTTTTATTGTTTCCAATTATTACCACAATTTAAACAAGTAATAAATGTTGTCATTGGCTCATCTGCGGATCTTGTTTGCATCTGATAATAAGTACATTTATTCTTTTTACATCTGCCGCAAGTAAATTGGTCTGTAGCCGCAGATAAATCTATAGTTGTAGCACTCTTATCTCTTTTAATTTTCATTTCTATAATTTCTTTCCATTTTGGCGGCTCCATTTCCTGATGTGTCATATTAGCTAATTCATGAGCTAAAAATTCACCCTTTTTTAACCTCTTCAATACTAATGATTTCTTTTTAGTTATATTTATGTAAATACTTTTGAATCTGTCCAGATAAATTTGAATAAACATTTTATTATCCCACTTTCTTATTATTTTTTTCATTTTTGCCTCCTTAATTGTAAAGTTATATATTCCTTTCTCTAAATTTTCGCTCATATTTTTGTTTTTAACATATTTATTAAGTTTTTTTCTAAGATTTTCCCTAAAACTTTTAGGCTGTACGATACTCATATATCTATTTAATTATTAATTTAATCTTTTATATTAATTCAATTTATTTATATATATAAGATTCTTCCTCTAATTCTGAATCACTCTCATCTTCATCTTCATATTCTTCATCATCTTCATCTTCATCTTCATCTTCATCTTCATCTTTTTTTTCTTTTTCTTCATCCTCGCTATCACAGCCATATGCTGCTTCTAATTCCTCTTGCGTCATACTTACTTCTGAACTTTCGCTGGTTATATCATCACAATCTGGTATAAAATCTTCTTCTTCCTCGCTTTCTATTTCTAAATCATCATCTACCACAAAACCATCTTTTAAATAACCATTTTTTGTTAAATCTTCTTTTGGGTGTTCCTCTTCTTCACTAAAACTATCTTCATCGCCTAATGATTCAAAACCACCCATCGCCTTTTTATAAAAATCTTCCCACATCTCTTTTGTCATATCAATTATTTCATCTTCAGCATAATAATCCTTATTTTTATTTGCAATTACTACCATATTACCAAAATATAATTGACTATCTATTGGTGGTGGTAATTCATATTTATTTTCTGTTGATGCTCTGCCTTTATCTTTAGCAAATAATGATATAAAAATACCATTATAACCCCAAATATTTCTGTTATCGAAATAATTTGTATTTCTAAATTTACACTTTTTATATAATTCATCTATCTTTATTTTATTTTTAGTATATACTTCTTTTAGATCGCCATTTTTTTCAATTATCAATACCTTCATTTTCTTTTATATTCCAAAATGGGTTTAAATAGTTTATTATAATATTTAATATTATGAGGTTTTATGTAGATAACTTTAATTTAAATACTATTCATCCAATAAGAGAATATCAAAAAAAAACAAAAGAAGAAACTATCTTATTATCATATGATGGTTTATATAAGTATGATTCGAATAATGACTTATATAAATATAAAGCTAGAGGAAATAAAAGTACCAGTTTTAATGCTGATAAATATAAAATTATAGAAACAAATACATTTTGGAAAAAATATGATATATCACTAAAAATTCCATTTGTATTTAAAAAAATGAATATCAAAATTTTTGATTTTTATATTGATAAAGATATTATATTTCGTGTTGAAAAAATAAATAAACAAATTTCTGATTATTATTTTATATCCGATTATTCAATTGATGATTATTTTTTAAAAGATGGAATTATTTCGTTTCTATCATTATTTAACAATATTAATAATATATAATGTTGTTTGAACTTTTTAAAAATACATTATCATCTATTATATTTATAGTTGTCATTCATTCTATTTATAAATATTTTAAAAATAATTTAACAGTACCTAAAACTAAAGATTTAATAAATAAACCTTCATTGCAGTATGAAAAAATGCAAAATGAAATAACTAAATCAAATAATGATAAAAAAAGTAAAATTAGGGAGGAGCAAGATATGAAAAATGAATTACAATCTTATCTGAAAGAATTATCTAAAAATAAAACCGATAATGAACAACTATCTTCTGATCCTATTGCTGGGTCTTTTACTGATAATTTCAGCAATACATTCAAATCTATTTAAAGATCCACCAACTTAATATAATAAATGAAACTATCGTTTTCTGAAAAAAAATATATACTTAAAACATTCCCTAGGATTGAACTTTCTTATGAAAAAAAAATATATAAGAAATTTCAATCTGCTGATATTTATTTAACTATACCTAAAGGAAAAAAATTTTTTTTATGGTTTAGATTTTATAAAGGTAAACCTTGTTGTATTTTTTTAGAGCTTAGTAATACTAAAAAATCTATATCTAATATTTATATATTTAACGTATCTTTTAAATCCATACTTTGTTCTGGTAAATATGGAACTATTTGTTTCGGAACAATATTTTATTATAAAAATTCAAGATTTTTTAATACCGAGAATATTTTTTATTATAAAAATAAAAGTATTGAAAATAAAAATCAAAATTTCAAATTAAATAAACTTTTACAACTTTTTAAAAATAATATAAAACAAATTGGATTTACCAATAATGATATTATTTTAGGTATGCCAATTATTGAAACAAATAAAGAAAAAATTATATCAATCGCTGAAACATTACCTTATCAATTATATAGCATACAACATCGAAATCTAGTTAAAAATACACCATTTTTTAATGAACAAATTAAACAACGTTATGAAATGACATTTACTGTTAAACCTGATGTAAAAACTGAAATTTATTATTGCTATTATAATGAAAATAATAATCTAAAACAACATAATGTTTTATATATCAATGATTACAAAACATCTATATTTATGAATAGATTATTTAGAAGAATTATTGAAAATGAAAACATTGACAATATTGAAGAAAGTGAAGATGAAGATGATTTTGAAAATATTTCTGATGATAAATTTGTTTACTTAGATAAACAATATAACATTGAATGCGTTTATTGTGAAAAATATAAGCTTTGGAAACCTTTAAAATTAGCTGATCAAAATAAAGAAATTTGCACCAGAAATCAACTTATGTCTATTGAAAAAAATTATATTTAATTATTATATATGAATAAATCCTTAGATAAGATGGATAAAACACATTCTAAAATGTTATTAGGTTTAACACCTGAAGATATTGCAAAAAGTGAAAGGTCTGTTCAACAAACTATGAGCGATGCTGTTGCAAACACAAAAGATGACCCTTGGTCTTGGTTAGATGAAAAACCTGCTGCAACAAGGATTCCCACTGCAACACCACGCTTAAATCTTAATTTAAATAAAAAACCTATTTCAAAATCTGAGCAAATGTTACGAGCAGCTGTAGCTACACCAACAACTCGCTCACAAACAACTAATGAAAATATTAGGTCTGAAAATTATTTACCTAGAGCGGAAGTAGTTAAAGTAATTAAACCTGATGAAAGACGAAAGAAAGAAACTCGTCGTAAACAAGCGCGTGTATTATCTTTTAAAAATGTCGGCGGTGGTAAAAAACGCCGAAGACGCACCAGACGTAAAACAAGACGCAAGAGACGTAAGACAAGTAAAATAAGACGTAAGAGACGTAAAAGAAGAAGAACAAGACGTAAAACTAAAAGAAGACGAAGAAAACATATTCAGCACGGTGGTGCAGGTGGAATTGAAATAGATAATCATAGGAAACCATCTAGTTATGGATATAATAATGAAACTAATTTTTCTATTCCAACAGATTCATACCCTAATTATACCAGTAACGCGCCAAGTAATTAATTACTTATTAAACATTGCCCTTTAAAAAATATATCATCGGGATTAATTACTGGTTTTTTCTTATTTCTTTTCATTATTTGTTCCCATTTATTATTTTTATAACCATCTATATCTGTTATTAAAATATTATACTTTTGCTTCGTATAAAATATCCTTCTTTTATTCCAATGTCTTTCAAATATTGGATGCTGATCAACTATATCAATTACATTTGCCTGTGTGTGTTTGCGTCTTAAAATTCTACCAACGGCTTGTGTTACATCTACTCTAGGTGTTGCCATTAATAATGTAGTTAACGTCTTTATATCTAGCCCTTCCTCTGCCATTGCATATGTAGCAATTATTATCTTCTTTGATTCACTCAATTTCAAATCCTTTTCTTTCATTCCACCAATATAATACCCAACAGATGCAATATCTCTATGTTTAATAGCATCAAATAAATACTTTAGTAAATTTTTATTATGTCCTAAAATCATAATCTGTTCATTTATTTTATCTTTTAATAAATCCTTTAAAACTTTTAATATAAATTCACTTCGTCTATTAAATTCACATAATTTTTTAATCATTTTAGTATAATGCACTTGTCCTTTAAAATTATATTCTATTTTTGAATAATCTTCATCATCATTTGTATATTGTATAGCACGAACTAGTACATTATTTTCACCTTTTCTTTCCTTTTTATATACTACCTCCCCCAAAAACATTTTTATTACTTTAGTTAATCCATCTTTTCTATTCATAGTTGCTGAAAGACCTAACATATATTTTGTTACTGTTTTGAATAAGGAACGACTAAATACCTCTGCAGAAATATGGTGACATTCATCTACAATCGTTAAACCAAAGTCAGCAAATACTTCCGGAGGATATTCTTTCATCGCTATTGATTGTAACATTCCGATTACTATGTCTTTGTCTTCAATATCAAGAATTTTACCTTGAATTCTTCCTACTTTAGCATCTGGTAAAAATTGTTCTATTCTTTCTATCCACTGTCTTAATAAAAAATCTTTATGAACTATAATTATTGTTTTTTTCTTTAATTTAGATATAATATTTAATCCCATTACTGTCTTTCCAGCACCTGTGTGAATCTCTAATAAACCACATTCATTCTTTTGTGCTGATTTTACATAAGTATCGACAATCGGTTTTTGAAAATCTCTTAGTTCCCCTTTAAATTTTAAATCAATATCTTTACCACTACTAATGCGCTCTTCATCAGGTATACCATATGTATTCATTCCATAAAATCTAGGAACATAAAACTTTTTTTTTGATTCGCGATATACTGGAAATGCCTGGGGTTTAGCAATAGAACTTTTAGGAGCAAATGGACGCACTGTTAATTCTCTTCGTATTAATTCTTGTTCTTGGACTGTTAAACTTTCTTTATAAATTGTATATCCTTTAGCACCTAAATAGGTAGCACAATCATCATTCATAATTATATATTTTTATAATTTTATTTTTAGATCCATTTAATTAAACTTTAAAAATAATATAATCCTTAACATATATATATATGTCAATTATAAAGTTATTGAAAAAAGATTTACATACTTATGTTTTAGCTGGACTGCTTGCTCTTTTTATCGTTTTTGATATTCAGGTTCCTTATGTAGTAGCAAGCTTAGTTGATAACCTACTAGGTAAGGTTGTTGTAATAATATCAGCATTATATCTTTTGAATTATAATCCTATTATTGGTTCATTAGGTGTTATCGCTGCTTACTTACTTATTAAAAGATCTGAAAATAATAATAACATATTAGTTGAAAAATTTGTTCCTTCTGAGTATAAAAAAGAAGAAGAAATGCAAAGATATAATAGTGTTCCCGTTAGTCTTGAAGAAACTGTTGTGAAAAATCAAATACCTTTTTCAAAAAATAGAAAAAAAATTGTTAAAACTAGTGTAAAACCAATAGATACCGAAACACGTGATGCCGCTTCTGTTTAAATATAAATTATTTTTATAATAATAAATTATATTTTATTCTTGTCTTACAAATAATATTACTATGCATACTATTATACCTACTAATAATGTACTTAATACTGCTATTCCTTTATTTTCACCTACTGCTGTACCACCGCTTCTTGCTGCAGAACCTACCCTTTGTGCTAGCCAAGCACTATTCCAACTGTTATAGAAAAAAAAACATACTGCTATAAAAGCAAATACACCCAATAAAATTAATGGCGTTATCCATATCCAGTTTTGCGCTGCTTCTTTTGTTTTTTTTACTACAGGTTTAGGAATATTTACCTGTGTACAATTACTCAATATTTCTACACTTGATGCAGTTGGATCATCACCTGGTTTCATTGCACCATGTTTATTATATAATAAACCTCTTATACTTTCAGAATAATCAAACTTTTGTTGATTAATTAAACTATATAATTTATTTTTATAACTACTTGAAATTGTTGTTATATTACTATCTGTTGAATCCCATACTAATACTTCGCCATTATTACTACATTTATTCTTTAATTTTATAGGATTTTTACCTGTATATCTAAAAAATCGACAATTTGTTACAATATTATTTAATGTAAAACCGTTTGTTTTTATATCTGACTTAGATGAATCTGATTTATCTTTTACTGTATTTAAAAAACTCCAAAAATTGTTTAATCGTGATGCATCATCTTCTTTAATTGGTATACATACAAATAAATCACCACCATCACTTTTTACATAATGTATTACTACTTCTCCTATTACCCCTCTGCTTCCTACAACATTGTGAATCGCTGGAGTATATATTCTTACATTTCCTGAACCTAGTGTTAAAGAACCGCCTGCATATTGTATCATTGAACTTTTACCACTTATATTTGATAATTCTAAATAATTCGCCTTGTTTGATACCATACACTTATCAATTGAATAACTATAAAGAAAATCACACTTTCCACCCTTATCTCCACATACATCCGAATTTTCTTTATTTAAATTTACTCCTTTTGAACAAACCATTATTATATTATAATAATAAAAAAATATTTCAATATGTATATATAAATGTCTATTTTGACTCCTAAAAGATTAAATAATATAAATAAAAATAATCCATACCGAAAAAAATTTTTAGATATTAGGAATGAATTTAGAAGAAAAAAAAACAAAAATAAAAAAAAATTTAATAAAACTGTTAACTATTTTAAGGAAGCAAAAAAAATACTATTAGCTTCTTTTCAAAATCATAAACTATTTTATGGTGGAGGTCAGGGTCAATCTGGGGATAGAGAACAACAAGATGAACTTACAAAAATTATGGCTTATGCCTCTCTCAACCCGGAAAGTCAAATAAAACTTTTTGAAAAAACTGGTAGATATTGGGAACCTAGTTATTTATCGACTATTGAAAAAAAAACCAATGAACTTTATATTCCAGCTATTACATTTTTTTTTGGATTTAATTTAGATTTAGCTACATATTTATCTTCTAAAATTGATGAACCGGAAATTCAAACTGCACAAAAAAATATTATACCCAATATTGATTCTCTCTTATCTAATTTGCAAAGTTCATTTTTATTATCAATATCAAATGATGCTGAAACTACAAAATATACATTTTTAACTATACTTTTTAGAATATTTAATGTTTTAAAAGGAAAAAAATTTTTAAATGTTAAAAAAATTAATAAAAAATTAATTGATGTATTAATAACTTCAGGAGATATAACACCAACAGGCCCTGGAGGTGGTGAATCAAAGAGTTCGACAATAAATAAAACAGTTGACTTGAAAATGCAAAAAATACCACAATATAAATATATTTTGTTCCTTATTCCTATTTTAGTATATTCATATCAATACTTAGTTGACTTATATGGTAATGACTTTATTTCAGGTAAAAATCTTAAACAAGTATTAAAACACCACGAAGAACAAATTGCTAGATTTTCTGATAGTTTAATTGATGGTGAATTTATTTCTAATGCTGATATTGATATTTTAACATCAACACAATATTCTGAAGATAAACAACAAGAACATTATATTGAAAATCCATTTAAGCCTTCTAGTAGATTTAAGATTAATTCATCCCTAAGAAATAATCAAGTAAAAAAATCGCGATTTGCTTATCAAAAGATAATTCAAGCTAAGCAACAAGCTCAAAGACAACAACAAGCCAGCCAAGTTATCCAAAGAATGGAAAGAGGTAGAAGAGCTAGAGAGCAAGCACAAGGACTAAGAGAACAAAAAGCTCAAAGACAACAACAAGCCAGCCAAGTTATCCAAAGAATGGAAAGAGGTAGAAGAGCTAGAGAGCAAGCACAAGGACTAAGAGAACAAAAAACTCAAAGAGAACAACAAGCTAGTGAAAATATACAAAGAATAGTTAGAGGTAGAAGAGCTAGAGAGCAAGCACAAGGACTAAGAGAAGAAAAAAGAGAACAACAAGCTAGTGAAAATATACAAAGAATAGTTAGAGGTAGAAGAGCTAGAGAGCAAGCACAAGGACTAAGAGAACAAAAAAGACAGCAAGAGCTAGCTTCTCAAGTTATCCAAAGAATGGAAAGAGGTAGAAGAGCTAGACAGCAAGTGCAAAGAGAACAACAAGCTAGCGAAAATATACAAAGAATAATTAGAGCTAGACAAGCCCGACAACAAACACAAGGCTTAAGAGAAAGAAAAAGATTGGAAAAAACACTTCAAGATTTAAGATCAAGTGAGAAATCACAAGTTATTGAGAGAATTTTTAGATCTATACGCGATGAAAGAGGGCAAGCTGATAATTTTGTTGTATTCTTACTAAATTCTGATATTTCTTTACCAGGCGGATATGAACAATTTAAACAAGCTCTTCTAGAAAGACCTGTCAGACCTGGTGAAAGAGAAACTATTTATAATGCATTAAAAAATGATTCCACAAAAGATATGGCGAGAATCTCTGCAATTGACTTTTTATCTACGTTTTATGATAATTTAACACTTGAATCTATATCTATTCTTCGTGTCATTTTAGTTTTATATAAGTTTTATAGAGTTTATAAAAGATCTAGACAATGGGGAGTATTAGGCTTTTCATTTAAAAACTTTGGAAATTTTCTTAAAGGATATGGTAAGCAAACTTTCTTACATCCATTAAATTCATTAAAATATTTAGGACTCTCTAATATCAAAAAAAATGAGGATAGAGATAATTTTTTACGAAAAAGTGATGATTATAGAGTACCATTAAAACTACCTAGCAATTTAAAAACTAAATGGGAAATTAATTCTAATGGTAACGCTATGTTACATTTTGCTTCTATAGGAGATGGAATTGATTTGCCATTTGTGCATCATCTTTCATTCGATAAAGAATTATCAAATTATTCTGTTTTTGGTATGCTTACAGCAGAACATTTAATGAAACATGGTGAACTTAGTTCTTTAATTCAAGGTTATAACTTACGTTTAAGTACTTCTAGCAATGGGTCTTTTCCTTGTACAAGAAGTTTATTTGGATGTTTAGATATCAAAGCTGCAGAAATACCACCTGAAATTAGAGATGCATTAATTGCAGATGAAAAATCTAGAACTAGAAATAATAAAAGCGTAATTGAAGACCAAAATATTGATTGTTTAATTGGACCATTCAATATATTAGATAGTGATGGTATATATAGATTTACTAAAAAAGTAGGAACACGTGGCTATTTTTTTAATAGAGCTAAAAAAGAACTAGAAAAAAGCAGAAAGATTCGAAATAAAGATACAACAAAATATTCTAAACTAGTTTCTAAAAAGAAAAAAAAACAATTAAGAGGTGCAGATAAAAAATCTTTAAAAGAAATTAATGCTAGAATATTAGCTGAAAAAAGATCTAGACATAACGAGAGACAACTAAAAATTCAAAAAAGAATTGCTAACTTGAGAAAACAAATTGATAATGTTACTACTCCTGGCGGAGGGGGTGGTGAATCTAAAGCCGGGTCTTCAAAAACTGCAGGTGGTGAAATTAAAACTTCTCAGAAAATGCAAGACGAAATTGCGGAACTAGAACAAGAATCTAAAAGAAATGAATTAAATTTTAATAGTACTCCTGAAATGAGTTTATGTAATGAAATAAGTGATGGAACAAGTTGTGGTGGTGGTGGTGACTCAAAATCTGCTATAACAGCTGAAGGTAGTGGTGGTGGTGGCGGTGACTCAAAATCTGCTATAACAGCTGAAGGTAGTGGTGGTGGCGGTGGTGAATCAAAAGCAACCGTTGGTGACACAGCTTCTCGCGGTGATTATTCCAGAATTATTAAATCACAAAAAGACTTAGGTTTTATTATTGAAGAAATGGCTATATTAATTACTTTATGTCAGACTTTATTATTGTCTAAAAAAATGAATTCTAGATTGTGTATTAGTGAAAATTTAGATTTAATTAAAACTGATATATATAGAGCCCATATAATAGGTAATTATGATTCGTTGAATGCTTTATTACAAGGTAACATTATTGGCGAAATAAAATCTGATAAAAATAAGTTTTTTTGTGCTGCTCAACATCTATTAGGATTAGATATATGTAAAGCTGATAGAGATGAGCGTGAATTTAGTACATCTTATAAGCCTCTTTATGTAGCTATTCCATCTAGAGAACATGATTTTAGTGAAAAGGTCAATAATATAAACGATGATTTTAAAAGAACAATGACTGGAGAAAATGTTTTTAAAAAAACAGCCCTTGCTATTTTTAGTAGATATTTTTCAAACGGAAATGAGTTGGAATCTAGAATTGAAAATTATTCTAGGGGAGATAATAACGATAAAAGAACTTTATTCTTTTTGGTTATTCATTTATTATACAATATAATAAAAATTAATTTTTTAAATTCGTGTCCGAGATTGTCAGACAATTATTTTGATGAGTTAGCAAAAACACAAGATAATATTGCGGTTTCTATAGATATTATTATTAAGTATTTTAAAACTCCTGATTTATCTGTTCCTAGTTCATTTTTATCTAGAATAAAAAAAATAAATGCAGAACAAATAATAAAATTATTTAGATTATACGCTCTAAAAGAACTAAATGAGAGTGGGGGGTTGGGTGAAATTGGAAGAAAATTAGCAAGATTTGATGAATTTATTGAACAAATTGGACTGAAGGAAAGTGATAAACAAAAATATAAAAAAGAACTTGCAAGAGTAACTGATTATAAAATTCCTGTTTTGGAACAAGAACTAGAATTTAGAATGAGGGTTTCTTGTTTCTTTGTTCCAAGATTAAAAACAAGAGAACCTGATGCCGCTGCCGTAGCTAGTGGTGATTCAAAAAGAGATGGTAGCTCTAAACGACATGATGATGAGGATATTGATGAGGATATTGATGAGGATATTGATGAAGGTAAAGATGTTGATGAAGATTCCGACGATACTGAAGATTATTCATCTGTAGTAGGTGATGACCCTGGTTATAATAGTGATACTTGTATTCAAGAAGTGCCTGCACCACAAGTTCCATCATCGCCAAAAAAAACTAATGATAAACTTTGGGTTTTAACAGATGATAAAATTGTTAATTTTGTAAAATCTCTTCAAGTATTACCTAATTGGTTAGGTGGTAAAGATGAAAACCCATATTTACAAGGCTACTTTAATAATAAAAGACCTAATAAAAGATTAGATGTTGAAACCTTACCTCGTTCTTCTAGAAAAAGAGATGCTAGATTTGATGATGATGGTAACCTAAAAAAGAAAGGTGTTGTCGAAAGAGCTATTCTCACAAAAGCAATAAAACCAGAACCACTACCACCCGCTACTGATGAAGCAGGAAACTATGTAAATGAAATAAAACAACCTACAAGAATTGCTGGTAAAATAAATAATAATTATTTTGCTGAAACGGTTAGATGGTGTAATATTCCAAGATCAGACGAAGAAGGAGAAATTAAAGAAGGGGCGGGGGCTGGTGCTTCAAAATCCTTACTAAAAGTAAGACGAAAAAAAGCAAAGGCATTGATGTCTGCCTCGGCGAGCCCCGGCGACATTAGTGTTACGAGCCAAAATCCAGGAGGAACTGGTGCTGGTGGAGAAGGAGGAGGTGGTGAATCAAAAACTGGTTATACTTCTTTTGCAAGTTTGGGTGGAGGTAGAAAAAGTAAATCTTTAAAAAAAAGAAAAAAGAAAAACAATAAAAAAAGAAAAAATAAAAGTCAAAAAAATAATTGCTGGAGTCTTACTGATATAAAGCTTAAAAAACTAATTGGTTAAATAATAATTAATATATAAATTAACTATTATTTATAAATCAAAACTATTACGTCTTTGTGAAATCTCACTATTGCTATTTTTTATTCTTTTTGTTTCTACATAATTTTCTTTAAAATCTATTAATGTTAATATAATACTATCTATTTTACATCTAATTTCTTTATAATCTGGATATGTAGTTTTCAAATTATATAATCCTATCATTAAATCATTTATAAATAAAATAATTTCTTTACATAATGCTATATACTTTTTATTTACTGGTTTAAAATTCATTAATAACTTATCTAAAAAATCAGCAAATTTTGTAAAATCACTGTTTAAATCATCAAATGTTTTTTTCCTATTTTGATTCCACCACCACCTTTTAATTTTTTGGACCATTCCTATTTCATCAATATAATAGATATCTGTTTTACTTAATTTATCTCCTTCCTTTATTCTAGTAATTATTTCTAAAGTATTTTTAAAAATTACAAATTTTTCTCTTTGTTCTGTTGCCACATCTTTTTCTTTTATATTCAAAGTTAGCGATTTATTCCCAGCAATAAGTGAAGAAATCATTATTTATATAAATATATATAATTTTTTTATAAATATGGGATATATCTTGGTGATTCCGATTCATATATTGTCACTTTAAAAGCATCTTTATATCCTTCAACATAAACAGTATCGCCATTAAACAATTCATCACAACCATATTCACTTGTGCAACTTCTACCATTTTTACTCACTGGTAATTTTATATTATTATATTCTCTCATTGTGTAGTACTGCCATTTTTGACGATTTGTATGTAAAGGTCTTCCCAATAATGAAAGCACAGTTTCTTTACCATTTATACGATTTAATATTCCTAGTTGTTTATATTCTGGAAAAAATCCTCTAGTTGGAATATTTATTGGAACACCTCTTGGATCTCCTGTTGTAGGCGGAACAAAAAAATTATGTTTCAAGGGAGGCATGTAGGGATTTGTAAATATATCTTTTGATTGAACAAACTCTACATTATAATTCGGTTGTTGGGCTGGGGGGAAAATATTATAATCAACATTATTTTCTACTTTTGAAGATAATAGTAAAGTTTTATTATAATAATAATATAATGCTATTACTAATAATACACAAATAATAAAAAGTATTGTTGCGTTTTCTATACATAATACACCTGGAGGACATCTTCTTGGCATTTACTTTATATTATTCTATTATTCTTTTTTTTCAAGCTCTTGTTTACCATCTGCTAGTTTTTCTAATAATCCATCAACATTTCCTAAACTTCCACTTATGTTAGAAAATTGACCCATCATTTTTTCCGCCTTAGATAAAAGGGGTGCGAAAGATTCTAAATTTTTCATCATTTTTTCTTGCTGATTCATTAATTACCTGCATCTTTTGGTTAATCCTGATACGCCACGTGGACCAAGCATCTTTTCTAAATTTGCATATGCTGCCTTTCTTGTAGCATCAAAATCTACACGACCTTTTTTACCACCACCGAATGGTTCATCATCGTCATCGTCATCACTATCGCTATCATCATCTTTGTGATCCATTCCCTCTCTAATTCTCTTTTTTTTCTTTCTATTTTTTAAACCTTCAACGACATTGTTTGCTAATAGAACATTTGCTCCACACATTGCCACGCCAAAAATAATTATTAAATTCTTAGTAAAGTATGATGTAATTAATACTAAAGCTAAAAACATACCCAACGCTCTATTGTCACCAATAGTTAAATATCCTATAATATTAGTTAATGCTAAAAATGAAACTAAGTATAATACATATTTATTATGTAACAAACTTTTAACCATTTTTCCTGCCTTTTTCCCTAAAGTCTTTACTTTCATTATATATATACAATTCATAAAATAATTATAAATTACAAATTATATTTTTAGTATGAGTTTACAGCTCTACGAAGGGTTGCTACAGCACCTCTAACGGCCATTCTTCTTCCGCGTCGTCTGTTTCTGAATGCCTCTTTTTCCGGTTTGTCAGATGCTTCCTCTGTTTCCTTTGTCTCCTCTTCCTCTGTTGCTTCTTCATCGCACGCATCCAATTCTGCTTGTAAACTTGAGATTTGGTTTTGTAATGCAGATTTGTTCTCCTCTGAACATTTATCCTCTTTATGATCCATGCCCTCTCTAAATCCTTCCTTTACCTTACTGCATCCAAATAAAATATTTGATACAAATAAACCTCCAATTATGCATAAGCACATATTCTTTGTAAGGCAGCTCTTGCAAGCAAATGTTGCAAGAGCAAAAATAACAACGCATTCCATTGCGCCTACACTAACATAACCTAAAAGATTAATAACCATGAGCGCATAAGTTAAGTAACAGAAATACTTATTCTTTACTAAATTAGCTAATTTCATTATATATAATTCAAACAAAAAAAAAATATTTTAATTTTACTTTTATGACTAAATAATTAGAGAGAATAATCCCTAAAAAATAAAATATAAAATGTAATTTAATTTATTTTTATATTGGATTTTTCTCCCTAAATTTGTGATCTATTTAATTTATTCTTTTTTTAGAAAAGAAACTTTACATTTAGGTTTTGTATTAAATAAATTATAAGGTTTGAAATCTCCATCTAAATGGTGTTCTTCAATTTCTGTATTTTCTGTATTAAATATTAAAATAATATTTTTGTCAGACTCATAATCTTCATAATATTTGAAATCACCTGTGAAATCCCCTAACCCGTAAATTATTAATTTATCTTTATATTTTTCATAACCTACTTGATGATGATAACCATGACCAAATATAATATCTACACCTAAATCACATATTTTTTTAAAAAATAATTCATATTTGTCACTTAAATATGTTTTCTTTTTATAATTCGTATAGTTATCGCTGCTCATGAAATTAGTATTATAATGAATTGAAAATATGAATGTTCTATTACCCTTAATTTTATTTAAGTATTTTATTAGTTTATATGTATATATTTCCATTTCATAGGTATTAATAAATAAAAAATTTTCTTCATATAATTTTGTAATATGTGGGTACTTTATTAAATTTTTATACATTTCTGTCCAATGGTCTGTTGCATTTAAATATATAAAATTATCATCAATATAATAACTTTTTTTGTATGTACATTTCATATTATTTCTATTTAATATTTCTATTGTATTATTATATCCCTCAATACCATAATCTAATGTGTGATTGTTTAACAAAGAAACAAAAATATCGTTTTTTGGAATCATATTATTTAAATATTTCATATTTGAATCTACTATATTGTTAAAATAATCCATATTATGTTTTCCCTGTTTTGTATAAATATGTATTGGCTTGCCTTTTAATTTTATGGATTTTAAATCACTTTTATCATCTAGAAAAACGGTTTCTAAATTAAAGAAATAAGCATCAGCATATTTTATTTTATTTTTAATTTCATCCCTAATATATTTGATTTTACAAGACTTTATATTATCACGTCCAAATTGTAAATCACCTAAAAAAACCAATTTCATAATATAATATATATTTATATTTTCTAATTTTATTATGTTTAGAGAGAATACGCGTTTATAATTTAATTAAATCTATATAAAAATTCAATTAAATATTTTATATATTTTTATGTGTAAATGTTGTAACATAAAATGTTTTCCAACAAATAAGACTATATTTAGATGTGGTTGTTTTTATTTAACATATTTCAAAGTAAGATTTTTAGTAATGTTAATTTCTTTTGGAATATTTTTTTTTGATATTGCTAGCGATATATTGGTATTAATTGATTTAGATAAAACAAATTCTGAATATTTTAATATTTGTTTAATTATAGTTTTATTACCTACTTTTTATAATATTGTTAATAGTATAAGAAATTGGCCACGTTGGCTAAATGTAGCTAAAATAGGTTGGATTAAATTTTTCCTCGGTGTTCTTTGGTTATTTATTAAAACAGTATTACAAATAAATATTATGCAATCTGCATTTGGAGTGTTAATGGAACCGTATGGTAGAGATAATCAAGTATATATGACTTATAGAATGAATGAGTGTTTATTAGAAAGTGCACCACAAGCTTTATTTCAACTATTTATAATTTTAAAAAATGCACATATATATAGTATCAATCAAATATCAATATATTATATCTCTATTGCTATATCTGTTTTCAGTTTAGTATCAAGCTTAATTTCGTATGAAGTAAATATGTTTAATTCATCTGCACGCACTATTTTTTTGATTAAAAATTTATCAGCTTCAAATAACTTTGATGGTAAATTTAATATTAGACAAAAAATTCTAAATAAAAATACATTTTATGTTGCGTTACTAACTTTATATAGATTAACAGAAGTTGTATCAAGAATTGGAATTTTAACATCAATTGGGATTATTTATGATGGTTATGCGATTATTTGGTTTTTGATAGCTGATTTTTCTATAATATTATTATCTAATTTAGTTATTATTTTCAATAATTTTAACATTTTATGCTCTAATTGGCCTCCTTGGAGATGGCAAGGACTAACTTGGAGAGAATTAGAGTGGTGGTTTAGACAAACTGTTATTTTACAAATTTATTTATCATTATCAGTTGAATTTATATTGTCACAAGTTAAAAATCTAGCAATATTTAATGATATTTTTATAAATCATTCTACATTTATTAATGATGAAGAGGTGCAACCTCAAAATATGGCAAGTTATACTAAAAAAAGAATATCAGCATATCATAAATCAAATAAAAACAAATTAATAACTCACTTTATATCACGTTACTTAAATAATTTAATTTTATCTATTCTAATAATTTATAATTTGATATTTAATTCATATTCAAAATCACTAACTATAATATCAATATCAAGCATTTGTTGTTTTGTTTTGAATATAATTTGTTTACCATTTATAATAAAATATGTTTATAAGTACAAAAAATATTATAAAGTTTTCAAACCAATTAATCCTTTTGAATATTGCAAATGCTGTGAATGTTGTAAAACTTCAAATAATAATACTATTTCCAAAAGTAAAGAATCAAAACTTTCTGGTGAATCAAAAAAAAATATTAAAGATTTGATTGAGACTGAGAATAAAATTATTATTACTAATGTGAAACATCCTGACGATATTTTAATTTAGAATTTAATAAAAGTATTTAAAAAACTTTAATTCATATTGTAATTTAATTTTCTCTCTGTTTTGGGTTCCTGGTTTGTATTTTCTATTTCCTTTTTTTCTTTTACAACTTTTAAATTATTTATTTTTGAACTATGAGTTCTTGTTAAACCTCCTCCGATATTTTCTATTGAATCATATTGGTACTCAACCATATGTGTTTCTAACCATTCTTTTCCTTCGTCTGAAAAAGGATTAAAATCCGGCATTTATATATATATATTAATTTTAATTTAATTTAATATATATTCTCTCTAACTATCGCTTACGTGTTCTTCCTCTACGTTTTCTTCTTTTTCTTCTTTTTCTTCTTTTTCTTCTTGTTCTCTTTGGACTTCTTGATTTACGCTTACGTGTCATAAATCTACTCTTTCTTGATTTGATTGCATCTGTTGTAAACTTAAATCCTCCGCGCTTTCTTTTCTTCTTTCGGCGTTTTCTTGTTCTTTTACGACGACCCCCCTTCTTTGGTTTTTCCCACTGTGTTTTATTAGTAGTTTCATTATAATAGTAAGTTCTTCCGTTACTG